>Ga0209935_1000151_pt1 | contig 247560 bp, 217 predicted proteins | sample ThiBio_1000_plan_2_FD_183958 | JGI IMG/M metagenome (GOLD analysis project Ga0209935, IMG submission 183958) | Wastewater bioreactor microbial communities from Cape Town, South Africa - Thiocy_cont_1000_plan (SPAdes) | ecosystem: Engineered > Bioreactor > Thiocyanate-remediating >...
TCTTGGTAGACTAATTTTGTCAATTAAATCGAAGTTTATTGTTCTATTGTTAGGGTTTAATTCAATCTCGTTTATTTCATTCTGTGTTAAATAGTTGGCCATTGATAATAAAGAGTTATCCTTTGTTCGGATAGCTATGTAATCGCAAAGGAGAGTTCCTTCCTGGGGTGCTTCGTCTTTAGTATTTGTCTTTGCTTAACCTTGTTGACGTGAGTGTAAATCTGTGTTGTGACTATAGAGCTATGCCCAAGCATAGCCTGAATGTATTTAATGTCAACATCCTTTTCTAATAAAAGTGTTGCAAAAGAATGGCGAAATACATGTGGAGTAACATGGATTTTTATTTTGGTTTTTGATGTAAGCTTCTTGACAATGCCCCTAATTGATTGATCAGATAATTTCTTACCTAATCTATTTATTAAAAAATAGTTATCTGCAGTCGGAATTCGATCAATTATCATTTTTCGATATTGCTTCAAAACTGCGATAGTTTCAGGATTACAAATTTGGATTATTCGCTCTCTATTTCCCTTCCCTTTTATCCTAATAACACCGGAGATAAGATCGATATTCTCGTCTCTTAAATTGGAAATTTCAGAAACTCTACCACCTGTGGTGAATAACAGTTCAAGCACAACGATATTGCGTATTGCTTCAAAATATGAATACTTGTCTGATGGTTGTAGATAAGATTGAAAATTATATGCTCTACCATAAATTTGAGTAATTTCTTGTAAACTGAGCACTTTAGGCAAGTTTCTATCCTCTTTAATCCGTATTCTCATTTTTCTAAATGGGTTTACTGTAATCAAATCATCATATTCTAGATAATTAAACATCGCTTTCGCAGTGGCAACTTTTCTTTTTATTGATTTTGGTTTTAAAGATGATAACGATTCAAGATAATCTCTCAACTGATTTTTTGATATCTCAGACACCAATAGAGGATACTGTTTTTGTTTTAAGAATTTTAGCAGTTGCGTTAAGTCAATTTGGTAAGCTTTTAAAGTTCTTTGGCTTAAATTTTTTTCTAGTTTGCAATGAGTCAAAAAGTTTTTGATTGCGTTTTGAATTGTGTCCATTTTGAATTGTTCATTTAAAAAAATTGGGCTTTGTGCCCCGGCTAGATGAAAATACCATGTTTAAAACGCATAAAAAAAAGCGCGAACTATGTAGTTCCAGGTTGCTCCTACCAGAAACTACTAGCATAATTACTTATAACGCTTATTGAATGTCAAATTTCAGAACTAGCCAAGTGTCTTGTCCTAAAATAGGTTTACACAAAAAGTGAACCTAAAACAGTAAAACATGGACAACAATGTAAAGAATGCGGGGACGACCAAGTATAGGGTTCGTTATACGGAGGATTTTAAGCACCAAGTATGTCTGAAGTTCTTGACAGGCCATTACACCAAGACGGCTTTGCAAAATCAATATGGCATTAAAGGTAAATCCCGTCTGATGTCATGGCTCCGTGAATTAGGATACATTAGCGAAACTGGTATCCAATTTATGAGTTCACCTAAAGTAGCGAAGCCAAGGGCTTCCGAGAACGCATCAGAACATATACGGCACCTGGAAGATGCTTTGATCGATGCACAGTTACAGGCCGCGATATACCATAAAATGATCGAGATCGCCGAGCGAGACTATCAAATTAAGATAAGAAAAAACTTAAATACCAAGTGATCCAAGAAGTAAAAGACAGTTACCCGGACATTAGCCTGGACAGGATCTGTCGGTTACTTGGTGTTAGTCGTCAGGCATACTATCAAAACGGCTGGTTTGAAGAAAAAGTTACGGCTGGCCAAGCCATGGTGCTGGAGCAGGTCCGCCAGATACGTAGCACACACCCTTCCATAGGGACAAAAAAGCTTTACGTCATGCTACAACCTCTTTTGCAAGAACACCACATCAAAATGGGACGAGATGCACTTTTCGATCTGCTCTCAGCACATCAGATGCTGGTACGGCGGAGGAAAAGAAGAGTGTATACAACGCAGTCGAACCATTGGTTCAAAAAGTATCCTAACCTGATTGAGCAAATGGAGCTTATCCGTCCGAATCAACTATGGGTAGCTGATATCACCTATTATAAAATACCCCAGGGATACATTTACATCAATCTCATAACCGATGCTTATTCAAAGAAAATACTTGGATACCATGCTGCTGACAATTTGGAAGCCGGTAACAATGTCAAATCCCTCGAAATGGCCCTGGCCACGCTATCATCTGCACCGAGCGATTTCTTCCTGATCCATCATTCTGACAGAGGCCTGCAATACTGCTCCAAGGAATATGTCAGGTTGCTGCAAGCACATAAAATTACCATCAGCATGACTGAGGATGGGAATCCGCTAAAAAATGCCATTGCAGAACGGATCAACGGCATTATTAAGCATGAATACCTAAAGTACTACAGTATTAGAAATAGAGCAGATGCGATGCTTGCCCTGTCCGAAGCTGTCCTGTTGTATAACCAGGAGCGGCCACATTGGAGCTGCAATCTTCTTACTCCCGAAACGATACATAAGGAAAAAATGGCAGCTAAGAAGTTATGGAAGAACTATTACAAAGCGAAGGGTACGAAAATTCGCGAGAAAAGTTTTTAGTTTTCAGTGATAGGGTAATTTATAATAACAAGTAAAAACTCAAAAAAGGTGCTGTAAATTTATATCAGGACTAAAATATCAAAAGTGTAAACTTATTTTAGGACTAGTCAAAGCATTATGGGCTAAGGGGTACGGGGATACTCCCCGCAAGATTGCATTTCGTCAAATAAAAAAGAAAGATAATATTTCGTCATTATGAAATGTAATCTTGCAAAAACACACAGCCAATGAGTGTTAGGGTTGAACCCCAAAAGCTGTTTGCACGGTGATCGCTAAACTAACCAACCGCCAACTTATCCACAGATATACTTTTGACTTATCCACAATTCGTTAAATACATAAAGCGAAGTCGTAAATTTGAAATGCTAATGTTTGAAAAGCGATTTCCGACTATGAGATAATTACACTTTACCGAGCCATTAATCACTATTCATGCTTTGGCTATCAAAGCTCAATTCATGCAAACAACAATTATCGAAAGCTATCTAAAAGCTATTGACCAAGCTACATTCCAAAAAATGATGAACCATTTGCTTTTCTTGGAAAAGTATAAGTTCATAGGCTCACCGGGCTCCGTTGTTGGGAAAAATAAAACCAGTAAAGGTGCGCCCGATAGCTTTTTTGAAGATGGGGATGGCTTTTCATTCTGTGAGATGACTACGAAGGATTCGGGGTATGAAAAGGGCTTTTATCAGAAACTTGAGGATGATATCAAGCATTGTTTTGATTTTTCCGCAACAGGTATTGCCCCAAACTTGGTCAAAAATGTCATATTGTGCACTAATGAAGAAATTAGTGCCGAGCAATATAATTCGTTAAAGACAATGGTACGTTCGTACAATCCATCGTCAAATTTTGAGACATATACCGTTCAAAACATTCCTTACAAATTACTGTATTATCCTGGCCTAGCCGAAAAATATGTTCCTGGCTTAGGTACGACGGCTGGAGCTCTAAACACCTTACAGGATTTTGTTGCACTTACTGGTAAAGGAATACAGCCCTCCCTTTTAAATCCCTTTGTTGGGAGAGACGAAGAGATCGAACAGGCTACAGCTTTATTAGAAAAATATAACGTTCTAATTCTCACTGGAGGTCAGGGAGTTGGTAAATCAAAATTGGCTATTGAACTTGCCGAAAAATATGAAACAGATGGATTTGAAGCTAGGGTAATAGATAACAATCCAGTAGCTGTTTGGGACGATCTTCAAAAATATCTTTTGCCTAACAAAAAATACCTTGTAGTAATTGACGATGCCAACAAATCATTACTCAACTTGAATTACGCATTGCAATTTTTCAATGGTCGAGAAGATGGGACTCTAAAAATCATTATTACCATAAGGGACTATGTTCGAAGTGCAATTGACAATTTATTGCTTGACACTAAATATGTTGAACTAAAAATATCACCAATCAAGCAAGACAAACTTCATGATTTGATAAGAAGTGCTGTACCCAAGGGATACGTGATAAACGCTACTGGACTGCAACGCGTAATTTCGATTGCTAATGGAAATCCTCGCTTGGCATTGATGGCACTCCAATCTTTTTCAAAAGATAACGAAGACAATGAATTGGATAGTGTTTTTCAAATTTATGATCATTATTTCAAGAAACTGGATTCAGAGATATCTATTCTAAGTGACAAAAGAAAATTGTCCGCATTAGGTATAATTTCCTTTTTCGCGGTAATGGATAGAAACGATAAAAAACTTCAAGAATTCCTAGAAACGAACTTTCAGATTAACTGGAATGAACTTTGGGAAACGTTTATTGAATTGGAGAAAAATGAACTAGTAGATTTATTCGGCACCGATGTAGTCAAAATATCGGATCAGGTATTAGCAACTTACTCCTTCTATAAAACCTTCATCGATAATTCTACTGCGTCGATTGACTACAGCCAATGGGTCCTTCATTGTTTGTCACCCTATAACCGAAAGATTTCGCGGTCGTTGACTGATTGCATAAATACCTTTGGATTCTATGATTTAAAAGAAGCAATCACATCTTATCTTATTCCCATCCAGGACTCAATTACTAACGACAATGCGTCGGCTTACAAATTTTATACAGTATTCTGGATGTATAGAGAAGCGGAAACGCTTTCTTATATACAAAATTGGGTGAATTCATTGCCTCAAGAATCGTTGGGATTAGAGGAGTTAGTATTCAAGTTTAAAAACAATGACCACGTTTATGCAACGGAGTATTTTGAATTACTCGTGCCATTTTGGAGATCCAACACCCACTATTTTAGAGAATCATTGATTATTGGCATCAATCTAATAAAGAAACAACCTTCCCGGATTCCCGAAGTATTAAAATTTCTAAATGACTGCATATCGTTTAATAGGTTTGACTATACAACCGATTACGAGCGCCAAAATATTTTTCTAGAATTAGTATCAGTTGATGAGAGTATGACTTCCGAACAGGAATATATTTATGATCATCTCTTCCTCTCTATTATGTCCACCCTGACCGGAACGGAATTTAATGACATTGTTGGGTTAGGTGATGGGGCAATGATGATGCATCGCTTTCATCTTGTTTATACACCGGCGTTTTTTGATTTGCATCAGAAGATGCTGCTACGTCTATTTTTATTACATAAAAAGTATAATGATGAAGTTCTAGACATTCTACGCCAACTTATAGTACACATTGATTACTTTTCAATGTCAGAGTTTGCGCACGAACAACAATTATTAGAAGACTTTATAGAAAAGGATCTAAATTCAAACATCTATTCACATTGCGAATTTGTTCTAAAGTATATAGAAGTCCTTTCTGAAAACGGTCTTACTTCGCTAAGTAAGTTCCACAATTATTTGGATTCTCCCCTGGTCAAACTTGCAGCCATATTTGAGGTAGATCATTTCGAAAAGGACGAACTTGGCAACATATTAACGTTTGACAAACAAGAGAAAGTTAGAGAGCAAAGAATTGCGAGCTACATCAAAGGAAAGAATTTGTCTGAATTGGCTGGAATTTTAAAGACAATTGAGCAAATGGTTGATGACGGAAATTCTTGGGAATTTGACACTTCCATTATGATGCTTTTTAGATTGCTGGCTGAGGAAGATGTTACCCTGTATATGCAGTTATTAGAATCGGTAATGGTAAATCAATATAAAATCCCTCTGAATTACGGAACAATTGTCTCCTATCCACTTAAGCAAAAGTTAGTTGAAATTCATCCCTTTTATAAACTGTTAAATAAGCACGACTATCCACAGAAGCAATATTGGCTTCAATTGTTTTTTGAGGCATTAGATCAGACCAATGTGTCAGATTTTTACTTTAATGAGTTTGTAGTGTTCATCGGCAAAATGAAACAGTGGGCATCATTCATAAATTTTGAGGATTTCACAAAGTTTGAGGAATGCTACCAAAATTATTTGGGTATTTCGTCACTAGATAACTCACAATATTCAAATGTCATTCAATACCTATCATCCATATTAGTAAAAAATAGGGATATTCAAACTTTACATTTTGAGAGGTCGTTTTGCCAAAAGTGCGGCAAATATTATCTGACAAATCTCAACTTGTTAGTTGAAATATATAACCGCCTATTGGCTTCTTATTCTTCATATGACCACGACAATGAGGAATTAAAAGCCATTTGTCAACTACTACCCGATTTTTTCTTACAACATTTGGAAAGCAAAATAGCTACGCAAACCTATATGTCACCGAAAATGGATAATATGAAGTTAGGGTTTGTTTGGGACCTTGAGAATCCTGATCAGTTAGTAGACAAAGGAATTGAACTAGTTCTAACCAAATCACCTCACTTTTCAGATTGGGAACATGCAATTAATATCTTTTTTAGATCTGCTAAGGGTGACAAGAAGAACGATGAAAAGATGCTTCAGTATATTGAGGATTATATTAAAGCCCACAAAGACACACCTGAAGATATCGCCCTAATCTTCAATGTCGTTGTTTATAGGTTTAACGAACAAATAATTCGATTTCTAAAGCAATTCCTGATTTTAAACAACGACGTAGAAGCAATAAAAAACATTTATGTAATCCGAAATCAGGGGTACTCAGGAAGCCGTATTCCCTATATCGAAAGGGAGATTAAGGTTTATGGTTCGATAATTGACATGCTCTCAACCCTCCCTGAGCCATTGAAATATCTAAGACATAAGGAACATTGGGAACGGCAAATTGAATATTTAAAGCGACAGAAACAACATGAAGCAAAAAGCGACTTCAAAGGATGGTTTGAATAAAACTAATAGATAATGAGAACAGAAAATGACATTTGCATGTTATGTCAGACGAATAAAGTGTCAAAGACTGTGAGGTCACATATTTTGCCAAAATTCATTTCGACTAAATTCCTGCAAACAAAAAGTGGACCACGAAAGGGCTTTGCAATTGGAGGTCCCAAAATAAAAACAATACAGGATTCAGCTAAAGAAAAATACGTCCTTTGTGATGAATGCGAACATTATTTTAGTTTATTAGAAGGTTATGGCAGTGAGGTTTATAGCCTATGGCAACAAAAGCTTGGCACCAATGAATATAGCCAGACTCAACATTTTCCTGGCCTACTTCTCATTAATTGCGATACTGCCAGCCCTCAAGTTATGAAATTGTTGACCTATTCCATGTTTTGGAGAGCCAGTATTTCAAGCGTTGATGTCTTTGACGGCTATCAACTTGATGCTAATTTTGAAGAGAAATTAAGGGTAATTTTGCATGAAAATAAATCTGCTACCCGCCTGGAATTAATGAAGAAATTGGCTGGCAGCACCTCAGTACAACATCCATACGGTGTGCTTACCGCGGACAGTTTTAAAGATGATACAGCAAACATAGTCGTAGCATTGGATAGTACAAATCCATATACCCTAACAGTTGACAGATTCGCCTTCGTTCTGTTTGAAAAGCTATCTGACATTGATAAGGAGCTTATGAAAAGAGCGAGTAATATAGATAGTTCCTTGTTTAAAATTCAGGTAGTTCCACAACTCGAATGGCAAAGAAACATTGTGCAACCAGCAATAAATATTATTGCAAAGCAAGCTAACGGAAGCCGCAAATAGAAAACTATGAAATATCTGTTATGACGAGGAAATTACAGAAACACCAGAGAATGGTTGGAACAATCATAGAGGTGGATGAAACCCATGTGAATCCAAATAGTGGCGTGATTGAGGTAAGTTTTCTATTTGATTTGGTTAAAGGCGAGCACAAAGCTTTTAATGCACATACTACTGAGTTGATTGAAAGTAAAGGAGTTCAACTTTCCTATCAAGGGGAAAATAAGATTCGTACCCTAGCAAGAGTACCAAATTCTACTGGTAATTATTTTAATGATATTTTTCGACACATTATTCAATATAATTACTTGGTTGGTGTGGACAGTAATTCCCGAAAATACAAATCAGAAATACTAACTGCAGCGGGTGCTATGTACTTTGTAATGACACCATTGGGAGGCTATGAACCAATCCCTATAAGTGATTTCAATACTTTTGATATTTGGGAGGAAAAGTATGAAAACAAAAATTGGGCAAGAGTAATTAAGTTTATTTGCTCACATCCAAAATATAATCCAAAACATAGAGTAGGAATAGTTGTAGACAGCGATCTCGGTTTACTACCCGACTACAATCAACGTACAAAACCTTTTTTTGAAAATATTTTTCTACCGGAAAACTTTCAGTTTATTTATGCAAGTGATAAGGCTAACGATACAGTCCTCAATACTATTATTCGGTCTTGCCACAAACTAAGTAATGAGATTCTGAAAAATTTAGTATGTAAATTTGAGGAATTAAATGATGATTCTGCCTTAGAGAAATATAAAAACTACGTAAAGGCTATGAATGTTTTATAGTATAGATTTCTATTTACTCTTGCCGCATTTTTTACCCTAACTTCCCGTCTATAAGTAAACTATCTTAACAGGCAATTCTCGGATAAATAAGAGTTCAACGACGAAGACGTCATTTAAATGTCCAAACGTGCATATTTTGACTAACTTCATAGAAGCAGTAAAAGGAATTATTATTTATTATCATCTATCAGCCTCAAAATGCTTTAAAATGTCGAAATGTGCGCTTTGCTTAGCAATCCCAGCCGATAAAAGAAACTCGCATATTATTCCAAAGTTTCTCTGTAAATCGTTATTTCATAAAGAGCCATATCGCCACGCTGTCTCCGTAACCCGCGGTTTAAAGCTTAGTAAAATTCAAGACACCCCTAAGGAGGATTATCTGCTCTGTTCCGGGTGTGAACAGAGAATGTCCATTATCGAAAGTGTTTTTGCCAGGTATTTTGATCAAATTCATAGTTACAAGACAAATAAATCAGTCATTCAGTACGTTAAAGCCGGGAACTATTTAATCTGTAATCACATTAACCCGACATTATTTAAGCTGTTTATATACTCAATTCTGTGGCGACTTTCAAGGTGTTCTTTAGAAGCATTCAAATCATTTAAATTCGAAGATGAGATTGAGGAAGAATTAAGAGTGTTTATTAACGATAACCTTAAATCTACAAAACAGGAATTAATCTCAAATTTGCAATTCATTAGTTGGTACCCGCTCTACGAATTGTGTTTACTTAAACCGGAGAACAGATTATATCCACCTAGATCATTCATGTCTGCATATAGCTTTAACCAAGAGCAGCACCTTGTAATGTTTTCGGAGTTTTCACTTTTTGTTGCTACAAGGGAGAATGTGCTCAATCAGGTTTTGGAATTCTATAGTAATAAACAGAACAACGACGTTATTATTGGAATGGGAAAGGAGGATGCATGGGACTACTTTAATGATATGCTTCTTTCAAAGTTTCGGCAAAGCATCTAATTATTAGCGGTCAAAGGTACCATCTTCAATAAATCATTCGATTCTTCGACAATCCATTTATTATCCATCATCAATTTCTCCAGCATTTTTCGTTGAGTATTATCTAAGAGGGAAACAATATTCTTCAAACCATTGCCCCATATGCTTTTATGATCTGTCTCATTAATTCCTCTCGGTATACCATTAGGCGTTAACAATTGTATGGAAGGAATTTTTTGTTTTACAAGAGGGTAAATGATAACCAAACCGTCATAATCCCAATCGCAAGAATAATAAATTGGCAGTCCTCTTGTATCAGCATAATCCAACTTACTTACGTTCTTCCCACCTGCATACCAAAGTTCAATTCCATGCTGGCGCGGTTTATTAGGTTTAGTAAGAAAATCTAAATTTTCGCATAAAACTATAGCTTGAGGATGGTGGCATTCTAATTTGTAAATGTATTGCTGGTCCTTTTCTTTGGAAAAATGTTCTACATCTAATACCTGCTTCAATGCATTAATTAGTGAAGGTTTATTATCCAGATATTTATCGTTTTTAAAGAACATTAAAGAAACTCCCCGAAGAGATTCATCTGAAGCAATTATTTGTTTCCTTAGTTCTTCCAACGAGCCGGCAGTGCGCCATGATTTGATGTTCATTAGTATCTGTAAATCACTTTCTTCGATTCGTGTCTGTGGCTTTAGCAGATTGTTGTTTATCAGGAAGGCCTTATATAGTTCAAATCTTTCAGAATATCTTTCCTTATAGATATTTTCAAAACCTTCTAAAGAATGTATTTGGTTATGAGTTCTGTCTAAAACCTTCAAGGAATTGATTAGAAAATTAAACTCGCCGGATGCCGCACTCTTAGATAACGTATCGTTTAATTTAACTGCCTTGTCGGTAAACAGTGCATTTAAAGCTTTCAGTTCAATCCAATTCATTATCAGTTGGCTAATTTATCTAAATAAGTATTTAAATCCTCGCTGTATGCTTTCGTCATAAAATATGATAGTGATGGACAATAATTGATATTTTCATCGTCTTGTCCTTTTAATAAGTGGTGCGCATACCATTCTTCTGATAGTCCAATATTAAATGCACGTGGCGCCATAGTGATAATCTGATATTTAAACTCTTCAGCTATTGCGGGAAAAGTGTTGAAATTAGTATTATCAAGGCTGCCAATTTCTTCCAAAATCAGAAATCTTAAACCTGGTCGCTGCTCTTTCTGTACAATAGATAACCGGGCAATACCAAGCAATGCAATAGCAGAATATGTCTCACCTGTGCTGCCAGGAATTTCAGCGCCCGACTGGTCCGTAAGAGTTGCGGATAAATCAAAATAAGTTTTGGAATCTAACAGCCGGGAAATAGGAACTTCTTCTTTCATTTTTGAAATCTTCTTGAAAAAATCCTGTATAAACTCAGCAATGGTACGGTCAAAAGACAATTCACCTTGAATAGCTGATTTTCTTACTTCATATGCGATATTTTCAACGAAGGATATATTAATCGTCTTATTTTCTATGAAATCAACTTTAAAGAAAAAACGGCCACTAATTTTTCTGCCTGTAAAAAATGTATTAATATTTTGAATTTGCTCCTTACATTTCTTATACCTGCTGATTGTATTATCAAATACCTTTATCATGCCGTCCCTTATACCATCGGCCATATTAACTCTATTTTGGTTCGCCTCATGTAATGCAGATGCTATATCATCAGTTGACCTTATTCTATTGCCTAACAGAGCTTCCTCTAAAACTCTAAATGAAAAGGTTTGATTACTGATTTCAAGGGTTACAGCTAAATTCCGGTTCTCTTTTGTTTCTTCAAATATGGGAGTAACCGATATATAGGTTGTTTTGTACGCTGCGAAAGCATCTTCGTAGCGCCTTTCATATTCATTGACGTTTTCTAATTCGGACGGAAAATCTGAAACGATTTCATCAAATGCAGTAAAAAAACCATTGTTTAGCTGGTTGAATAACGCTTGTTGTTGCAAAAGACTTTTAATCGTTATTTGCAAATTTTCGTCTATTCCCGCTTTAGCCTTTTTGGCAGATTCCAATTTGCTTTGAGTTATCGCTTTGTAGGAGTGATATTTTTCTCTTCTCTTATCCCATATGCTCCGGATCGCTTTTAATTCCCGCTTTATTACCTCCGGTTCTGAACCATTTAGCCTGGTTTTAAACCGCGAAAGGAGAGTTTGTAACTCGTCTTCGTAATTCTGCTTTTCGTTCTGTAGGGACAGAATTTTTTCTTCAAATTGCAGAATGCAGGCTACTGCAATTTTGAGTTCCTCAATTTTGCTGTATTCAACAAGTGACAAATCAAATGTCTCATTTAATACTTCCCTGTTATATTCCTTTGATCTTCTTATTTTGTCTACCTCTTTTAATTTTTCATCTATATAAATAATTTCTTGTCTTAATTTGCCTGCGAGATTTTGGACTGATTGTGTTAGGCTGTGGTTGTTTTGGAATAAAGCCGCGTCATCATCAAAAACTACATATTCACGCAACGCTCCCATTTGCAACCAAAACCCCTTGTTACTATCGTCCATAGTAATTTGAAAATCTTTAAATAATTCATCAGGATCAATAAACCGAGATGTTTTATCAGGCCTGGAAGGTTTTTCTGTCGGAACAGTCGCAAAATGAAACACTGCTTGAACCTGCGTGGATGTTAAATTCGGAATATGCTGAATAAACCAATGAATAAGAGTTTCCTGGCTTTCCTTAGCCAGTAACGAGACCATGTATTCCTTTTGGGCTTTCTCATTACTCAAACTACTTTTTATCTTTTCAATACTATCGTCTTGTTGTTGTTTTGCATGTTCAATATTTTGGAGAGTTCTATATTTTTCGAGATAAGGTTTAGCAAAAGCTATCAGTTTTTTAATATCATTGGTATCACGTAATTGCATGTCAATGGCAGACACTTCACTTCTCCATACTTCATCAACATCAGGCAAAATAATCATTCGCAGATCATTTATTTTATCCGCCAATCCTTCTAGCTGGCTACGCAAATTTTCATATTGACTGACAGAAAGATAGTTTTCATCCGCCTCATTAAATCTGCTTTGAACAATTGTTTCGATGATGGGCAACTTTTTTATTTTTTTATCAAAAGCACTTACCTCAATTTCGGCATTAAACAATTGGTTTCTTTGATCCTGTTCGCACTTTTTCAAATTTTGCAGAGTGAGATAAGCTGTGTTCAATTCCGCTTTTTTATACTCTCTGAACAATTTCCTGTAATTATCTTCCTGTTGCCTTAAGGTAATTAACTTATCCTGCTTTTCCTGTAGTAATTTAATATCTGTGTTTAGCCGATTGTACTCTTTTAGAATTTTATCAAGCTCGGCTTGCTGGCTTGTAAAATTCAATAATAAATCCTCATCTGAATCTTCAAAAAGAAATTCCTTAAGACTTTTTGAGGCTTGGTTGCCATTCAGATTTAATGTTCTGGCTTTAGAGAATGACTGTATTACCTTAGCAAAGGCGACCATATTCTTCTCAACCGACAAGTTAATTGAAAGAATGCCCTTTTCATATAAAAATCTATAGTATCGTTGGATATCGTCACTATTTTTGAAGTTAGTTAGTATTAAACCTTTAGATTGTAACAAGTGACCTGCGAGATCGGTAATGTCCGGGATGATGTTGTCTTTCACTACATCTTTAGCCAATAATATGTCCTTCCTTTCTAAGTAAAGATGTTCAATTTTGCCATTTAAATCAGTGTTTTTTGTAACAACACAAGGTACAATAACGCGGCCTCTTGGATAGCTATTGATTTGGATGCCTATAACTATAAATCTCCCTTTTTCTAGTTCGATGTTCAGGAAACAATATGCCGTGTTAGTCTTATAGGGCAGGGACTCAATGCGACGATCCTCCTTCCTAATTCCCTCTGTTCCAAAACGAATGACTTCTTTATCGTAAACGAACATTAATTGCAGCAGGTCTGCAACTATAGACTTGCCGATACCATTAGAGCCTATAAAATCCGTTCTTGACGGATGGAACAAATAATCATGGAGGTAGTGTTTTCGTATTCCGACTGTCGAGAGAGAATATATTCTTGGAAAGTTCATAGCTGGCCGTTATCCCTTAAATTCTTAGTAAATTGATCGAAATCCTGCAATTCAGTTTCATAGAGTTTAGCCATCCGATGAATCGCTGGTCTAATTTCAAACAGTAATTCTTCATTCTGGCCAGATCGTTTATCAATCCAGCCTATTTTATCGAAAGTGTTTATTGCAGATTTAAATTTGTTCTCAACTCTCTGCCATTCATCCACAGAATAAGAGGCGCGAACGTCGTCAAAAAGGATTTTTTGATAATTCTCTTTATTGTCACCATCGTCAATTTCTCTCTTAATATCCGACCAGCTAATAATTTTCGGATCATCGAAATAGCGCTGATAATACATGTCTAAAAGCAATAAACCAGTAATCGTTTGCATCTCGGTTAAGCCCCTATGTCGTGTATTTTCGCTAAGCTTGCCTTTACCTGATTCAAAGAAATCAAGATAGTAATACACTCGTCCATCGAATACATCTGTTATGAAATTGAGTTTATACAGCCGTTTGTAAAACTCTTTCCAATAAATTTCATATTCCTCTAAAACTGTAAATAATGCGTAATTGCTATTGTCAATATGTCTGCCCGATAAGAGATTAATATTTATATCAGCAAAGTGCTTTTCTACACTTTCCTGATTTAGGAAAGAGTAATCTCCATGTTCGATAGTTCCGTTTTCCATAAATGTAATGGGGCTTGTTTAAGTGAAATTAATTGCCGTTCTATATCGATTTGCAGATTGGACTGCTCTGATGCAAAGCCCACTATTTCTGTAACTACCTGATATGCGATAAATACATCAGATTCTTGTTCAGTTATAATCGAGATTAATTCGTTAAGTGAAATAATCTTTTTTGCACGAAGCATTTCTTTGATTTTTGTTATCCATTCATTGATGATCTGTTGTTTTTTTATTTCTTTCTCCACCTCCTTTCGTCGCTGTTGCTCATAGTCAGTATCGGCGGGTGGGAGAACAATCTCGTTAAGAGAAGATGTCCTAAAATTGTGGTACTCTGGGAAAAGTAATCGTGTTTGTTCATAGACAAGTGTTTTTATGGGAAAGTTATTCACGAATTTTGCTCCGTCATCATCATAAACCGTACTTTCAAGCGCAATTTTTAAAAGCTGCTTTAGCTTTAGCCTCAGGTGTGCACGAGCTGAAAAATGTTCGTGCAATTCACTTAGCTTTTCGCTTGCTTTAATGATTCGGCGGCGGATATTGCTTGTCTTATTGTCAATGTCTTTGAAAAAGCTCTCTATATCCCAGTATATATCCTTTGCGGTAGTCCAATCATTTTTTAATTGCATCAAATCTTCAGTCGCGTTGTTATCGTCACTTTTAAAGTTGATAATTTGGGAATAATAGTTATCTACAACAGTCTGCAGATCTCTAAGGAATTTATCCTTCGATATTATTGCGTTCGTAATATCCTCGGCTTTTTCACCGAATTTTTTAAATACGGATGCAAAACTTTTGACTAAAACAGTAGCGTCTTCTTCGTCAGACCGCAGAATACTATTTAATTGCGTATAAGCATCTTGTAATTCATCTTCTAAAGCCTCAAGGTGATCGTTGATAATCTTCTTGGGGCCTTCGATAAATATTCGCCCAAATCGCCCCACTAAATCGTCAATAGTTTTTATTTGATTAAACCGTATTGTAAACTTTTCTTCAAAATTCTTCTTTAGTGGAAAGTTTTTATATGGATTGTCTAGCTTATTTTGCATTAACTCAACGACATTCTTAGCGTAGTCCGTCAAGTAATATTTACCCGGCGTATCTCCATGATTTCGGATGAAATAATGGAGAAGATTCTTTAAAAGTCGTTCGGATTGTGGTGTGGTTTCCTGAAACTTTCGGCTTATTTCACTAAGGGAGTCCTTTATGTCTGTAATAGTGAATTGCTCACTTATCTCGCCAGACTTGATTTTTTCATATAGATAAACAATAAGATAGCCGCCTTCATGTTTTGATGGTAAAAGAAGCTCATACTTATCAAATAGATTGTCAAGATACATTAGCTAATCCATAATACTAAGAATTCTATAAATATAGCTGTTTTTTAAAATAGGAAGCCATCTCTTTTAATAATACAACCTCGCCATATGAATTCAACTGAGTATAAAAAATTGGTAGCAAAGATTATTAAACGAATCCGTTATTTCGAAGGTGGAGTTATTCGCCGAGACATTAAATACAATGGCATTAGTGAATCTGTAAAATACCAAATAGATATTAGTGCTGAATTTAACTATGATGGTTATTAAATATCTTAGACATTCTTGAATGTAAGTAATATCAATTTCCACTCAATAACCACTTTCGTCTCAGTTGGAATAGGTTTTAAAAAGATAGCCTTCGAGATAAACCGGTCTTCACTAATTAGAAGGGGAATAGTCAACCATAGATTTTCTTTTTTAGTAAATCTAATTTGTGTATTTCACTGTTAACGTTTTCGTCCGTGATGCGCAAGTCTCCGTGATGTTTATTTAAATAAACTAAAGCACCTACCTTTCCTGCCTGAAGTAAATACTGCTTCTCATCATCTGTTAGGTCAAACTGGGTTGTTTTTATAGGCCTGGGATCAATTATTACAATTTTATCTAGATTCTGGTCGACAGTCGTTCTCTCATCAGTATCGGTTACAATATCCATTAAATCTCTAACAAGGCCGCCGTTCTTTTTAACATCCGAAACGAGGTACAAGCCTATAGACAATTTACTATGATTATCTGCAATAAATGTTCTTAGTGGAAAGTTATTGCCTAAACCACCATCATACACTGCCGCTCCCTCAATTTCTGGTGGAATGAAAAAGATAGGAATTGACATTGAACACCTAGTTGCAAAAGCTGCGTCAGTCTCTTGTCGTTGTCCTAAGGAGTCAAAGGTCAAAAATCCGGCACCAACTGTGCTAGCATACACAATTGTCCTTTGTGGTAAATCCTTCATTTTTATATTGCCTACCCTATGGTGTAATTTTGCTATAAGTAAATCCTCAAGCCAAATAAGGAATGGTTTACCTGAATGCCACGCACCGCGCGCAATGATATTCCTAATTCGTTTTAAATAGCCATCCTTAAAGTCAACAAAATTCTTTTTTGACAAAATCCTCTCCAGCTCCGATGAACTGTAACCGGCACCTAATAAAGTAGCTGCTACTGCGCCTGCGGATGTTCCCGCGAACGTGTCAAAAGTAAAGTACTTTTCTAATACCTTAATTGCACCAACTATCGCAAGTCCTTTAGCACCACCGCCCTTCATAACGAGAGCTTTCGGCAACTGATTACTAACGACATACAACATACTTTTAATAGCGTGATCGATATCTGTATTATACAAATCAGCTTCTCGCAAACCTTTTGCACAGCCATCGCACAGCTTACCGGTTTCCAAAGACAACAGAATTTCCTTTTTGTAGATTTTGTCATCAAACATGCACCCACTAGTCGGGTGTGATTTAATTGCTGGATTGACAAAACTCAAAATGTAACGCACGAGATAATATCTACAAAATCTAATTTTATCAAAAAGGAACGGAGTAATTTGACTATCGTCAAATATTTCCGTTGTAAACCATGCGAAGCCTTCGGTTGCTCGGTGGCCTCCGAATAGGTTTTTAAGCTGGCCAGACAACGGTTTGTTTATGACTAGAATTACAAATCGCCTAATACCTTTAGCCCTTACTTTATATTCTTTTAACCATTCATATATTTCTGAATTTGTGTATTGATCTTGAGTAAAGCTTAATGCTTCAGGCATCAGTCGGTCATTAGCCAAAAGGAAATGAAATTCATTTTGTACATTATTTAGCGGCTGAATGGCAGCGTTTAATGCTGGAATTAAGTTTTTATCTGTAGTTAATATTTCTATTGAAAAGGGCATAGCTAAAGAATAATTAACCAGGGATCTTCGTCGAATAATTCTTGGCCTGCAGCTTCAGCTCTAATACCATATTTATATTCTCCAGGCTTAGATGGTGTGCCTTCGGCTAGTATGATCTCTTTAAATGTGTCATTGTCACCGTTAGTACTTGTATACTCCATGGAAGCAACATGCTTGTATTCAAAACCGTCAGGAACTGCACCATCAAAATATAACGTGAATGCAAAATGCCGATTTCGGAAAGGACGATAGGCTCTTTCAAAATCCCGCCAAACACGAACTATGAACCTAATTTTAATGCCTCTTGCGACCTGAGCAACATTCGTAAAATCCCGGCTGCCCCTGATGTCCATTATTATGTTAACTTCTAACATAAAAGCAATTTAATTATATTTGCTGATAATTTCAGAACTGTACTGGAAGAATATATATAACTGAGGTACAAAAAAGTAACGATAGAAGTACTTCTAACGAAGGTAAACTACTGCTTTCCTATAATGTAAACATCAACGCTGGGTTCTATGAATTTAAAATCTCTTTGTCGCCTGTAATATCTAGAATTTATCCTTTTAATTGTTAAAGACAAGACGAGCAGCGCAAATCAGAAAGTCATTATTGTCGCGCCTAAATAATTTGAGGGTTCTAATGGAAAGTCATAATGAATACTTACAGCAACAACTTCATCTATGGCAATTATCATTCGGTCTCTCTTTATACATCGAAAAACATGATCAACATTGTGAATAAAATTATACGCAATACTTTTAACAAGGTCGTATTTTTGTACAAGAATGCAGTTCTTTATTCAAGTGAGTAATCCATGAGTCTAGTTTGTAGGCTAGCCACTTTTTATTGATAATCAAGACATTTGGAGGTTAGGTTCGAATCCCTGTCTCTCCGCGGAAATGTCAAACCTGCGCACTGCGCAGGTTTTTATTTTCCAAACGCTTGCTGATAATTGACCCTGCGATTGATACGCTATTGCGGCTACACTCTAATGTCCCATTGAGTATAAAAATTGGAAATATTTATTTCAACACAAGTTCAGCTAACTGGTAAAAATTTTCGACCGGGGTATTGCTCCCCAGCATCTTTCCTATCAGGGTATAGACCTCTGCTGAAGTCTTGCCCTCCTTCCTTAAATATTGTACAGAAACAGCGCCTTCTGACTTGGATAATTTCTCACCTGTATTATCCATTAACAAATGGTGGTGGTAAAAAGCAGTATCCTCAAAACTATTACCCGGCAGAAAGCCGGATAAACAGATCTGTGCCAGCGTAGAGGGCCAAAGGTCTTCCCCCCTCACTACAAGGTCAACTCCGAAATATTGATCATCGAGCACCGAGGTAAGCTGGTAGGAGGCAAGGCCATCTTTTTTGCGCACTATAAAATCATTCATACCTGCAGGGAATAACTTATGTATCAACCGGCCATCTATGGTTTTTACCGCTATTTCACACTCGCCGGTAAAAAGCCGCCAGGATACATTATCGGCGTCTAATGACAAGCCTCTATTGCGGCAAGTGCCCGGATATCGGCTATCGGCATTGATAGCCGCAATTTTCGACCTCGAACAATCACAGGCGAATACGTTGCCTGCTCCCCTAAGCGCTTGCAATGCTTTTTGATACATTTCCGTACGGTGCACCTGCGAATACTCCCGCTCATACTGAGAAAAGTTGCGTGGCCCTTCATCCCAGGGTATTTCCATAAAGTTCAGGGTATCAAATATATCCTGCACATATTTTTCTACGGTCCGCTCCCGGTCAAAGTCGTCGATCCGCAACAAAATTCCGGCACCCCTCTGCTTTGCCAGGTAGGCCGTAATGGCAAATGAAAGGATATTACCTAAATGCAGGTAACCGCTTGGGGTGGGTGCAAACCGGGTCTTCTTAAATGCAGGGGCCTTATTCATGACATTATGGTCCATAATTACTAAAAATTTTGACAAAGCCGCTATATTCATTATTTTCATAGCGCTTTATGAGAAAGACCGCATTGATCATTATCGCCGCAGGCTTACTGGCTTCCTGTAATAAGCCTGAAGCTAAATTTTGCTATACCTGCACGCAGAAATACGCTTACCGGGTACATGATAGCATTCCTGCACATGATGAGGTAAAAACAACCGAATACTGCGATAAGACCATACAGGATATAGTGGATCTTAAGGCAAATAATCCCGGCGAAGAAACAGCGCTCTATACTTCTTACCAACTGGAGTGCGTCAGGGAACAATAGCCATTTCCCTTCCATACATTAACACGGAATACGCATATTTTTTTGTAACTTTTACAGGAAAATAGCCTGCATTATGACATTAAGCGAAACATGGTTCATGGAAGGATATATCGATTTCGAGTTGCAGAAATATAAACTGATGGCCTACCTGCAGGATATCAATAAACTTTTCAAAGAAACAAGACTATACCCCCATCTTGCCGATATCGTGTTTCATTACAACAACCTGGTGGCATTCCGGGATAATAAACAGTTTATCCAGGACCAATTCCCAAAGCGGCTCGATGGCGTAGACATGCAAAAATTGGAACTTACTTACGAAAATATACTGGGCGATGACAGCCTCATGCAGGAACTGGAACAAATAACCCGCTATGCGGAACAGGAAATGAAAAATACTATTGAGAGCGGCACAGAGATCTATGAACTGGTGGAAAAGCAAGTGCGTATCGAGCCTGTTGGTATTTTACCCCTGTACAAGAACGAAGGGTATATGTTGCTACGCTATGGCAATATGGCCGAAGTAAGGGCATATACCTACACTACTACTATTTTTGAACATAAAGAAGCTCGTTACAGGGGTATCAAAATCTTGTATATCGATACATGGCCTAAGAACATCGCCAACACCTATGAGCAGATCAAACGTGACATCATCCGTACCATCCGCACACTGCCCAACCCGGCAGTATACAGCATTGAATACCCCTTACAGATCCCCCTGGATGAGACCCTCTTGCCTGTAGCAAAGCGAATGCTTGTGAAATACCTGGCATAGAAAAGTAACAGAATTTCAGTAGCAGCAGATGTGCTGCAATAAAAAATCTGTTATGCACCTAACAGATATTGATCAAATGCTGTCTTCCAAAACAAAATAGTGCTCAATTTCTATGAAATTATCCAAACTTCAGCTATCACTTTTGCTGACCATATATATCGCTGCTGTATTTTTAGGGATATACAACCACGAGCCCTGGCGCGATGAAGCGCAAGCCTGGCTATTGGCTCGCGACATGAGCCTGTTCCAGCTATTCCATACACTTCCATCCGAAGGTCATCCTCCATTATGGTACCTCCTCATTATGCCCATGGCAAAAGCTGGTCTTCCCTATATATCACAGAATTATCTTGATGCACTCATCATGGCAGGTGCTATGTACCTGCTGCTTTTCCGTAGCGAATTACCGGTTCTGCTCAAATTGCTGCTTCCCTTCAGTTATTATATGTTTTACGAGTATGCCGAGATCGCCCGCAATTATTGCCTCATCGCTTTTTTCCTCGCGCTAATTATCAGCCTGTATCCTCGCCGGTTCGAAAGAACGAATAGTATTTTCTTTGCCCTGGCAGTAGTTGGTCTCTTCAATAGCCATGTGCTCATATTTGCGTTTGCCTGCGGGCTTATATTGCTATATGTATGGGACATGAAACAAGGCCGTCATTACAATAAACATACATTTATAGCCCTTGCCATCATGTGTATCGGGGGGCTTTACCTTTTACCCTGGCTGGGCAGCGCACATATTATCCAGTATTACCAGGTCCAGGCCGATGACCCAGCTAAAAATATAATGTCCTCAATTACTCATGCGCTTCTTATCAGTGGGGATAGCAGCATTGCCTTGCTCATATTGGCAGTGCTGTCGCTCCTGCTCGCATACCGTGTTAAACCGCTGTTGCTACTGGTTTTCGGGCTTACCGGGGCCTTATATATTTTAGGCTTTAAGTATACGGTGCCCGGCCTTCGCCACGATGGCATTATCTTTCTTGTATTATTGGGCAGCTATGCCCTTGCTATGTATTATAAGCCGGCAAATGAGCCTAAGATCCTTAAGCTGCAATACGGGCAATACCTCCTGGTAGCGATCATGGCATTTCAACTGGTCGCATCTGCCAGTGCCTATTCCAGCGATATCAATAATAGCTTTTCTTACTCCGCTGATGCCGCAGATTATTTAAAACAGAACTCGCTCGATACCGGCATCATCGTGGGGAGCCAGGCATGGGCCGTAAGCGCATTGGCTCCATACCTGCCCGGCAAAAAGATATATTACGCCGAATGCCAGCGGTACGGCACCTACTATATCTATGATTCCTGTTTCATGAATAACAAATGGGCCTATCCTCCCGGTTATTCCATACACATAGCGCACGATAATTTTAAAGACAGCTTATCCCGTTTGGTATTCGTATTCAATAACCCGGTAAGCGATGAGCAGGCAAGATACCTGGAGTTGTTATACTCCTCTCCCGACAAGCCCATCCGCAGCGATGAAGCTTACTATATTTACAAGTTTCGCAATAATGTGCAGTAAGCTGCTTGTCCTACTGTTTATCAAGACGTAACCTCATCTCATTATCACCCAGGTCCTTGTCTATCAGCAGTTCATTGGGGTCCACTACTATTTTCTCGGGTTGCTCATCCACCGTCATGCTTAGTTTCGTGGTACCGCCCGGCAGCTTAAAGCGTTCCAGCTTTATCAGCTTGCGCTTTTTGTTATAAATACCCACTTCCACATAGTCATTCGATGGCACTACCTGCTCATTGCCTGTGCTGTCTGAATATAGTTTCTGCGACTCCACGCTAAAGTTAACGGCATACTTACCCTCGCTGGTCTTCGTTAATTTCGCATCGGCTATCTTGTTTTTGTACAGGGTTATCCTTTCAAAAACGTCCGTCACAAAATATTGCATGGAATCCGGGGTCACCTGCCTGATGTAGCGCATAAGATCGAGCGTGGTAGGATATGGAGGCCCCTGGAAGGCATACTGTTTCACAAAACGGCTCAGCGCTTTGTTCAGGCTGTCTTCACCAAGGTAATGGCTCAATGCATACATTTCTATACCGCCCTTTTCGTAGCGGATGTATCCCTGTGCAGCATCTATATAGGCCAGCGGTTTTTCCTTCTCTCCTTCGTTCGATCGGGCCGACAGGTACTTATCCATTTCGTAATGCAGGAATTTATGCAGCTTTTCCATAGGGTAATCTTTCTGCATCACCATGATGGCACCATACTGGGCCAGGGTTTCCACCAGTACCACAGAGCCTTCCACATCGGCGCCTATCACCTGGTGCGCCCACCATTGGTGCGCCACTTCATGTGCAGTAATGTACAGGGGGTAGTTGATATCGTCCTTGCTACTATCATCCACATCTGCAATAAAGCCTATACCCTCAGAAAATGGGATGGTGTTGGGGAAGGACTGCGCAAAAGTGGCATAACGCGGAAATTCGAGTATGCGTAACTGCCTGTGCTGGTAGGGCGAGAAATTGGCACTGTAGTAGTCAAGGGCCTTCTTCATGCCTGCAAACATACGGTCCAGGTTATACTCGTGACCTTTCTGGTAATATATCTCCAGGTTTACATCGTGCCATTGCTCCTTTTTCACCTGGTAACGTGCCGACAGGAACGAATAAAAGTTGAGGATGGGACTGTCCATCTTGTAATGGAAATAACGGCGCCCGTTCTCTGTCCACTCTTTTTGCAGGTAGCCCGGCGCTACAGCTATCTGGTCGGGCGATGTGCTTACTGTAGCTTCAAAATTAATGAAGTCGGCATCGTTGCTCAACTCGTTCACATACCATGCTGCGGTATCGTTTATCGGGTTCTCTGTGCGCCTGTAACCCAGGCCATGTTTCTTGCGTTTATTATTATCACTTATTTCCAGGCCCCTGTTATAGCCTATTGAGGGCAGGAAAGAAGTATTATTCATAAAAGTACCGTTATACAGCGGGCTGCCCAGGCCAGAGAAATTCTCGGTAAAGCCCTTAGTGATCACATCGGTCGTTACCGATAAGGTCAGTGAGTCTCCCGGCATCAATGGTTTTGCCAGGGTATATATCCTGTAACCGATGACAGAGTCGTAAAAGCTATGGCTCAGGCCTGTGCTAAAGCTGATCTTGCCCAGCTTAGCATCATCAGCAAGCAGCAAATGAACAGAATCAATTGGCTGTGCCGATTTGTTCTTCAATACAAAAGTACCGCTGGCATGCAGGTTGCGCTCTTTCGGATATATATCCACATTCAGTTTCACATCCGTGATCTTTGGCTGGGGGATACGCTCATATTTTTTATACTTCTTCTCATACTTAGCCTGCAATTCCTCCTGTTGAAAATCGGTACGGAATTTATTCTCCACATTGGTATTGTAGTATATAAAAGCACCACAGCTTAAGAACACCACCAGGCCCAGCACGATCACTACCCAGCCCCTGCGGGCATCGCGCACCATAGCATTGCGCCACCTGCGTTTCAGCCCGGTCTCGCTGCCCCTCGCCCATAACTGGCTCGATAATGCAGCAAAGCATATAGCCAGTGCACCCCAGTACACCTTGAACACGATATAAGGATAAACTGCATGGGCAAACCCGTTCATGTCTGAATATTCTACGCCGGGGTCGGACATAAAAATGAAATAGTTATGCTTCAGTACCAGTTGTGCAAATGTGCTGTTCCACAGGTAGAAAATAGCGATGATAAAGTAGCCCACATATTTATTGCTCACCAGGGTCTGCACCAGTACGGCCAATATGGCCAGGTACCAGAGGTCCAGCAATTTGAACCCGAAGAGATAGCCAATATACACGCCCAGTTCATAGTGCATATAGCCCATGAATGTCTGTACGACTATGCCGCAAACCATTACCAGCAGCAATAAGATCAGCTGCATGAACATGAGCCCTATTATCTTGCTCCAATAAAATACCCAGTTGGGCACCGGCAGGGCATCGAGTATATTGCTCATCCTGAAATCCCTTGCCTTCCAGATCAGCTCACCGGAAAACATAATGGTGATGACCACAATGATGATATGGAATGTACCCTCGAAAAACTCAGCTACCACATAGGTAACCGGGTAAGTTGCCGTATCGTATATCTTACCCAGTTGTATGGATACGAGGAAAAGCAAGAGCATACCGAATAGCAATATGATCCTGAAATAGGTGTTGCGCAGCAAGCTGCGGCACTCATTGACAGCAAGCCCCCATAAATTCTTTAGGTAGCTGCCTGTGCCAAAAGAGGTATGCACTTTAGGCAATGCGCTCAAGTTGAGATCAGACCGTTTAAATATAATGCTTGACCTTTCCCTGAATTTGGCCTTGCCGGAAAAAAGCCTGCGGGGAGTGGCTGTAAATGAAAAGAAAGCATAGCCGACACCCAATATTACAAACGATATGCCCAGCCACAAGAGCCTGTTGGCCAGGAAGAGACCACTCATGGGATAGGGATAATTATTCTTTTGATAAGTGGTCCAGTATTTTACCACGGCACGTTTGGCATGCGCACCTAATGGATCTATAAGTGCAGAAAGTGTTTCATGCTCTAGTGTAGAGAAGTATGAATTGGACACACCTATGGCTATAAAGAACACGATAAGCGAGAGCCAGATAACGAATATATCGCGTGCGATCAGGCTCACGGCAAAGAATATGGCACCATCGAGTATGGCATTGGGTATGACCGTTTGCCAATAAGTAGCTATATAATAGGATAAATGGAAAGCGCCCATCCTGTCGGCGTTGACCCACGGCGAGCTGAATGCGGCCATTAGTCCAAGCCCCGTAGCGCTAAGCATAATAAGGGCCACGAATAGCGATGCAGAAAAGCGGCCGAATAGATAATTGAATTTGGAAACAGGTGTAGTAAAAATGAGCGATGAAGTATTGGCTGTGAAGTCTTTTAATACCGAATTACCAATGACCGCTACGATGATGATAAGTCCCACATAATTGTTGATGCCCGCAAACATGGCATCTATGATCACCGGCGAATTAGCCAGTATCTTCTCCCCGCCAAAATTCACTGCGACACCCGGCCATGTGCCGCCTATCAGCAGGCCCACAAAAAAGGCCACGAGGAAGAGCACCAGTATATAAACATAGCTGGCAACAGACCTTAGCCATCGCCTGAGCTCGAATTTGAAAATATGTCCAAACATTTATCGGTGATTTTGGGTTTAAGCAATATTTGAGAAATAGATGTCTTCCAGCCCTGCACGCTCCATAGCAAAACCATCGCCCGGGTCCTGCTCACTGAATATATGTATCATCACATCGCCGCCGGAAAGCTTGGAAAGTATCACTTTATATTTTTCCTGGTAAGCAGCCACATCTGCCTTCTTTATGCGTTTGCTCCATATTTTATGCTGCACTGCATCTACCAGCGCTTCAGGATTACCTCGCTGCACCACCTGCCCGTTGGCAATAATGGCCATATCATTGCAGAGCTCGCTCACATCCTCCACTATGTGGGTGGATAGGATCACCACGATATGCTCCCCTATCTCGCTCAGCAGGTTGTTGAACCTGAGACGCTCTGCGGGGTCGAGGCCGGCGGTGGGTTCGTCCACGATGATCAGTTTGGGGCTGCCTATGAGCGCCTGTGCTATACCAAAGCGTTGCTTCATGCCGCCCGAATAGCCACCAAGGAATTTGCTTTTATGGTTATAGAGGTTCACCTGCTTCAGCAGGGCGTTCACCAATTCTTTCCTTTCTTTTGCATTATCTATCCCCTTCAGACGTGCTATGTAATGCAGCATCTCCTCAGCCGACACTTTGGGATATACGCCAAACTCCTGCGGCAGGTAGCCCAGCACTTTGCGCAGTTCATGCTTTTGCTTCATCACGTCTATGTCGCCGAACATAATGGAGCCGGAATCTGCGTCCTGCAAAGTGGCTATGGTGCGCATGAGTGTAGACTTGCCTGCGCCATTGGGCCCCAGCAGGCCAAACATGCCATTGCCGATATCAAGTGTAACGTCCCGGAGTGCCTGCACGCCGTTGGGATAAGTTTTGGATAAGTTCCTGATCTGTAACATAAGAAAGGTTGAAAACAGTATATCGTAAAAGGTACTGTTTTTGTTACAGATTTTTTAATCTGCCCCTTAAAATCCCCCTTACCGGGATTCTTGCGGCTCTTCGAGCGCATGGTGTTCCGCTGCCAGCTCCACCTGCTTACGGGTGGGCAGGAGTATCAGCCTCAGGGTAGTATCGTTGGTGAAATAGCTGATAGCCCAGTTGATGAATATAATGAGCTTGCTCCTTACGCTCAGGATCAGCATCAGGTGCAGGAACATCCAGGTAAGCCATGCAAAGAAGCCCTGGAAACTTATGAACGGCAGATCGACAACGGCCTTTCGTTTACCGATAGTGGCCATAGTGCCGGGATTCCTGTAGTGAAACGCCTTCATAGGCTGCTGCTTCATCAGCCGCTTGAGGTTTGTGGCCAGGTTCTTTGCCTGGTTGATGGCTACATTGGCCAGTTGTGCATGGCCTTTGGGGAAGTCTTTGGTTTCCATATAGCTCACATCACCAATGGCAAAGATGTTGTTTGATCCTTCTACAATGCTATATTGGTCTACTTTTATGCGGTTGCCGCGCACTACCAGCTCCTGCGGTATGCCTTCCGGCACATTACCTTTTACCCCCGCAGCCCATATCAGGGTACGCGTAGGTATCACCCTGCCATCCTTCAGCTTTATCTCCTTGCCATCATAGTCCTGCACAAGTGCATTGAGCCATACATTCACGCCCATCTTTTCCAGGTACTCCTGCGATCTTTGCTGCGATGCTTTGCTCATGGCCGCAAGGGTATGCTCACCCCCTTCGAGCAGGTATATATCAAGGCTGGAGAAGTCCATATCAGGATAGTCACGGGGCAGCACATATTTCTTCATTTCAGCCAATGCACCGGCCAGTTCCACACCCGTAGGCCCGGCGCCTACCACTACGATATTCATGATGCCAGCCAGCTCTTCAGGGCCTGCCCTTAGCGCATCTTCAAAATTGAGCAGTATGCGGTTGCGCAGGGCTATGGCATCGGTAGTCGATTTCATAGGGAATGCGTGCTCTTCTATGTTCTTATTGCCAAAGTAATTGGAGGAGCAGCCTGTGGCAATGATAAGGTAGTCGTAACCGAATGTGCCTTCATCGGTAATTACCCTGTTGGTGTCCATATCCACCTGCTCGACCCTGGCTATGCGCACATGTACGTTGCGCTTGCGTTGGAACACTTTGCGGAGGGGAAATGATATAGCGCTTGGTTCTAACCTTGCCGTGGCTACCTGGTAAAAAAGAGGCTGGAACTGGTGAAAGTTGTATTGATCAATGAGTGTTATCTCGCAGTCGGTACCTTTTATCCTTCTCGCCACCTGCAGGCCTGCGAAACCTGCGCCCAGTATCACTATCTTTTTACAAGTCATAATACTGTGTTTTGTCGTTCAAAGTTACGATGCTTTTGCCCATACCTAATAGTGATAAAAACTATTCCACTATACAGGAATCCGGCGTTTGGGACGGAATACCGGGACCAAAAGCGAACTGCAACACTTACGTGTTGCAGTTCTAAGTATTTATGCCTTATTACTCTGGATATTATCTTGCTATGTTCACGGCGCGGAGCTCGCGGATGACGGTCACTTTTATCTGGCCGGGGTACTGCATCTCTTTCTGTATCTTATCGGCTATCTCGAAGGAGAGCTTATCGCTGTCGCCATCGCTTACTTTCTCTGCTTCCACAATCACACGCAGCTCGCGACCGGCCTGTATGGCATAGGCTTTTTCCACACCATTGTAGGCCATTGCCAGGCTCTCCAGGTCTTTGATGCGCTGCAGGTAGCTCTGCATCATTTCGCGGCGTGCGCCGGGGCGGGCGCCACTTATGGCGTCGCAGGCCTGTACGATGGGCGATATGATGTAGGTCATTTCCATTTCATCGTGGTGGGCGCCTATGGCGTTCACTATGGCAGCGTGTTCACCGCATTTCTCCGCCAGCTTGGCACCAAGCAGTGCGTGGCTCAGTTCTGTTTCTTCATCAGGCACTTTACCTATATCGTGCAGCAGGCCAGCGCGTTTTGCCAGCTTCACCACCTTCTGCCCAAGGCCCAGTTCGGAGGCCATGATACCACAGAGGTTAGCGGTTTCCTTCGAGTGCATCAGCAGGTTTTGGCCATACGACGAACGGAAGCGCATTTTACCTACCATGCGCACAAGGTCTTTATGCAGGCCATGCACACCCAATTCTATTATGGTGCGCTCGCCTATCTCCATTATCTGCTCTTCGAGTTGTTTCTTGGTCTTTTCCACCACTTCCTCAATACGGGCAGGGTGTATGCGGCCATCCTGTACCAGGCGCTGCAGAGAGAGGCGCGCTACCTCGCGGCGCAGCGGGTCGAAACAGCTGAGTACTATTGCTTCGGGGGTATCGTCAATGATCAGGTCGACACCGGTGGCGGCTTCGAGGGCGCGTATATTACGGCCTTCACGGCCTATTATCTGGCCCTTCACCTCATCGCTCTCCAGGTTGAAGACTGTTATGGCATTCTCGATTGTCTGCTCGGCACCGGTGCGCTGTATGGTTTGTATGATGATCTTCTTGGCCTCTTTGGTAGCATTTACTTTGGCCTCTTCCATAATGTCCTTCACATAAGAGAGGGCCTGTGTACGGGCCTCTTCTTTAATAGCTTCCATCAGCTCGGCCTTAGCCTGCTCGGCAGAGAGGCTGGCCACTTTCTCCAGGCGTTTGATGTGCTCTTCCTGGTGGCGCTCCAACTCGGTGCGTTTCACATTCACCACCTCAAGCTGGCGGTCGAGGTTTTGCCTGAGCAGGTCGTTCTCCGATATCTGTTTTTGCAGTACGCCTGTTTTATCATTGAGGCTTTGCTGCTGCTGCTTGATACGGTTCTCGGATTCGGATAATTTGTGGTTGCGCTGTGATACTTCCTTCTCGTGTTCGCTCTTTAGTTGTAAAAATTTCTCTTTTGCTTCTAAAATTTTCTTTTCCTTAAGTGTGTCTGCGTGTACCTGTGCGTCTTCTGTAATTTTTTTAGCTTGCTGTTCTGCTTCCTCAATCTGTTTTCTCGTGTTTTTGGCAAATATCACTTTGCCGAGGAGGATACCTATAAGTATAGCCACCACCGCTACGATGGCGACAATGATCGTATTGTCCATGTTCTTGTGTGCGTTTTGTCAGGTAAATGTTCATATTGTTGCTTACCCTATGCATTATATATTATTCAATACAAAATGGGTAATCTATTAGCGCGCTAAGTTAGTGAAATTAGTTTGATAATTGCCTGAAAGGCTAAGCTTGGATTACCCAATTTGGGGATTTTTCCGGTTTCCTGCATGTTCATTATTTCCGGCTGCCGGGATCTGTATGGGCCGAAAGGCTTGCGGGGCTTATCACATGTGTTTTATAATTATTTCCGGTGATTACGTGTTTGCCTGAACTCCCGAAATAATCGGGACAGGCGGAATAAGGGGGTTAACGGATTTACAGGATCTTTTATCCATAGAAGAGTACTTTGATACCAAAAATTTATAGTCTGAACCTTATATGCGAACAGGCTACCGGCTAGCTTGCCTGCCTGAAATCGGCGAACGAGGCAAGATACGACAGCAGGTAAGGGCAATCCAAATAATGATATCCACATTTTTGAGCCCCGTCGAAGTCACCTATATAGCAAACGGCAGGATGTGACTTCGCTGGGCCGTGCGCATCCATGAATTGCTAAAATCACCCTTTATATAACCATAATATGTTCGTAACTTTAAGGTAGATAAACCCACCATTCCTGAACTTAAAAATCAAAAGAGTTATGGATACACAGTCACAAAACATGCAGGAACAGCAGGAAAATGCCGCAAACAATGAGCAAAACCGGGATGAACAACAAGCCAATACCGGGAAGCAAGGGGGAAAGGAGAAAAAGAAATACCACAAATCGGCGCTGTATGCTTCTACCCTGCTGCGGGATTCAGTAGGCCATGTGAAGCCGCACAACCACAGCGGGCTGGACCTGTAAATAGCGTATCACAGTTTAGCACTCAATTACTGCACATACCGGGGTATGTGGGTAGGCAGCCTTGTAAGCAGTTCGTAATTCAACTGGTTACTCATTTCACCAAATGAGGCCACGCTTATCTCATGCTCGCCCTGCCTGCCAATCATGGTAACCTTGTCGTTTATGGCTACTGCGGGCAGGCCGGTGACATCAACTGCTATGCAATTCATATTGACCATGCCCACTACGGGCACACGGTAGCCATTAATGAGCACGATACCCGAATTGCTGAGGCTGCGGCTGAAACCATGTGCATAACCAATGGGGACCAGCGCAAGCTGCATGGCCTGGTGCGAAAAGTAGGAAGCCCCGTAACCGACAAACTCACCCGGCGGCACCTCCTTTAGGCCCATGATCATACTTTCCCAACTGATGATGCGCTTTAATGGCGACATGACGGCCTCGTGCTTGCTGAGGTATTCGATCAATATCTCGGGGCTGGGCCAGAAACCATATTGCAGGATGCCGATGCGGAGCATGTCATAATGCATATCCGGGTAACGGATAGCCGCAGCCGAGCAGCAGGCATGTATCATTTCGGGCATCAGCCCGGCCTGCCTGAACTTCTTGAGCGCCATTTTAAAATTTATCTTCTGCTTGCGGATGCGTACATAGTTGGTAATATGCTCAGCACCGGCAAAATGCATACATAGCCCCCGAAAGACAATATCGCCGGAAGCGGCCCTTAACTTTTCGATAAGTGTTGCGATCTCCTGCTCTTCGAAACCTGTACGGTACATACCCGTTTCGAGCTCGATGTGGATGATGGCCTTTTTCGCCAGCTTTTGCGCTATCCGCACTGCGGCATCAAGGCGCTGAAAATTGAATACATAGAACTCGATCCCATTTTCTATTGCCCATTCAATATCCGCTTCATCAAGCGCCCCCATGACCATTATAGTGCTGCCGGGCGCTGCTACTTCATGCACCCGGTATGCTTCGCCTGCATTGAATACAGAAAAGTGGTCCACCCCGCATGCTTCAGCCATCGGTACATAAGCCTCTATGCCATGCCCATATGCATTACCTTTCACTACGGCACTGATCTTTTTGCCCTGAAAATATGCCCTTAAAAACTCCCAGTTGCCTTTCAGTAATTCTTTGTTGAGTATGATATGCGATGAGGCTTCCATTATTGCTGCGCTTTGTCTTGTATGGTAATGAACATATTTATGCCGGTAGCGGTCAATTCGTCGGGGTAATCGTAGGCGGGATGGTGCAAAGGCCTGCAATCTTCGCCGGCACCTATGCCGAACATGGCCCCGGGATAAAGGCTGGTGAAGATGCCAAAATCTTCGCCGAACCTGAAGCCTTCCGCTATTTTTTGCTGCTCCAGCCCCAATGCCGATGCGGCCTTATTGATGATGTCTACGGCCACGGGGTCGTTCTGGTTGGCCTCAAAAGGTTCGATAAGGTCAAAGCTCACTTCAAGCTCTTCTGCCTGCGCTATATCTTCAGCCATCTTTTTTGCCTGCGCCAAAGCTTCTTCCATTCTTTCATTGGTATCAGCACGTATGGTAAGGTGCACCTCTCCTTCTCCTGCAGATATGCCATAAGCTTTTTCGCCAAGTATACTATAAACCGGGGTAACCGTGAGGTAAGCCGGTTTGTCTTCTTTATTAAGTGCCAGGGCCTTAAGTGTATAGCGGACCATGGCAGCAGCCGGGTTACGCCCGTTCCAGGGCTCGGCAGCATGAGCCGTATAGCCGCGAAAATAAGCGGCCAGGCTCACCACGCTTGATGTAAAACTGCCCGTCTTGCAAACGATATGGTGCTTTTTAAAGCCCGGCAGGTTATGAAGGGCAAAGGCCATATCGGTCTTTAAGTCGTCGAGCGCCCCATCGGCAATAACGTTCCGTGCTCCCCAGCCATTCTCTTCGGCAGGCTGAAAGAGCAAATGCACATCGCCCTTCTGCGGGCGCTGTGCTGCAAAATGCTGTGCCACGCCATACATTATCGTGGTATGCCCATCGTGCCCGCACTTATGCGAAACGCCCTGCTTAGCCGACCTATAGGCTGCTGTTATGGTTTCCTGGATGGGCAAAGCATCGATATCGGCACGTAATAATAAATTGCGGCCCTGCTCTTTACCCCGGAAAGTCACCAGTATGCCTGTATTGGCCACTTTCTTTATAGCATCGGTATCGAGTTGCTCCAGCAAAGCGAGCAGATATTTTTGGGTCTCCTGTTCATGCTGCGATACTTCGGGGTGCTGATGCAGGTAGTGCCTGATACTTGTGAGATCGTCCATATACTTTGCTTTGGGCAAACATCAATAATACCGAAAATAAGGCGGGAAGAAAAACGCGGGGTACTGTGCTGAACCACAAGCATATGTGTATAAAAAAAGGATTAAAAATCCTGATAAGTAATGCGGATGAGCCAAGCCATACATTATTATATGCATATAAAAAGCGCAGACCTGGCCTCTCCTAAAGGCGGAGTCGCATTAAATATATTCAAAATGCGAATTAAATGTTCCGAATCGAAGAAATAGGATGATAAACCGCCAAAATGAACTCATATTAGTGTGTATATTTGCCGCCTCTGCATCAACCTGCCGGCTATAGCATCTTTTAAGTGTAGAAAATACCTGAAAAAAAGCTGAAATTATTTTGCAGGTATGAAACAAGTCATTACCTTTGCAGTCCCAAAATTTACGGGTTTAAGAAGTTATTTAATAAGTATGTCACAGCGTATCAGAATAAAGCTGAAGTCTTACGACCATAACCTGGTGGATAAATCGGCTGAGAAAATCGTTAAAACTGTGCGCAATACGGGAGCAGTGGTTACAGGCCCTATTCCGTTGCCAACAGAGAAGAAGATCTTTACAGTACTGCGCTCACCGCACGTTAATAAGAAAGCACGTGAGCAATTCCAGCTTTGCACGCACAAGCGTCTCTTGGATATCTATACTTCTTCTTCACGTACAGTTGATGCGCTTTCGAAGCTTGACCTGCCCAGCGGTGTAGAGGTAGAGATAAAAGCATGATAAACCCTCCCGGCCTCCATGGACTTGGAGGCGAGAGAAAAGATAGATCTTTAATAAAATTGAAAAAACGGCTAATCCCGGTCCACACAATATAAAGGCAACCGGGCGCTTGGCTAAAACATAATAAAATGAAAGGTATTATTGGTAAAAAAATCGGCATGACCAGCATTTTTGAGCCGAATGGAAAGCAGACTGCCTGCACCATCATCGAAGCCGGTCCTTGTGTGGTTACTCAAAAGAAAACCGTAGATACCGACGGTTATAACGCGCTGCAAATCGCGTATGGTGAAGCAAAAGAGAAAAACACCTCTTCGGCACTCATCAATCACTTCGCTAAGGCAAACACTACGCCTAAAAGCATCGTAAAAGAAATTCGTAATTGTTCCATTGAAAAACAGGTTGGCGAAGCCATTACCTGCGATATTTTCGCCGAAGGCGAGAAGGTAAGTGTTATAGGCACAAGCAAGGGTAAAGGTTTCCAGGGTGTAGTAAAGCGCCACGGTTTTAGCGGTGTGGGTGAAGCATCCCATGGCCAGCACGACCGCCAGCGTGCCCCCGGTTCAGTAGGTGGTTCATCATATCCCAGCCGCGTATTTAAAGGTATGCGCATGGCTGGCCGCATGGGTGGCGACCGCGTAAAGGTAAAAGCCTTGCGTGTAGTAAAAATATTCCCCGATAAGAACTATATATTGATAAGCGGTTCAATACCGGGACATAACGGATCTATTGTTTTAATTCAGAACTAATTGTAGTCATGCAAGTTGACGTATTAAATAGTAAAGGTGAAAAGACCGGCCGTAACATTGAATTGCCGGACGAAATTTTCGGTGTAGAGCCTAATGACCATTGTATATACCTGGCCGTAAAGCAGTATCTCGCTGCGCAGCGCCAGGGTACACACAGCACAAAAACACGTGCTGAAGTACATGGCTCATCTAAAAAGCTGCATCGCCAGAAAGGTACAGGTGGCTCACGTAAAGGCAACATCCGCAACCCCTTATACAAAGGTGGTGGTACGGTGAACGGCCCCAAGCCACACCTGTATGGTTTTAAGCTGAACCGCAAGGTGAAGGACCTGGCAAAAATGTCAGCACTGTCTTACAAAGCCCGCGAGAACAAAATAGTGATCGTGGAAGACCTGAAAATGGAAGCGCCCAAGACCAAAGATTTTGCAAGCATACTGGACACCCTGCGTGGCGATAACAGGAAATCGATGGTGATACTGCCGGAACACGATAACAATGTGTACCTGAGCAGCCGCAACCTGCAGAGCAATAAGACAACTGTGCTGAGCGATATGAATACCTACGATCTTGTGAACGCAAACGTGCTGATATTCACAGAAAGTGCTGCAAAGCTCTTCAGTGAAGAAACTGCCACTGCCGAAGCATAGTGACCAGGATGGTTAAGCTATACAAGTAGCTGACCCACAATAATAAAGATCATCAAGGTGCTAAAAACACCATAAAATAAAAAAAGAAAAAAATGAAACTCGCTGACGTTTTGGTAAGGCCGGTGATCACCGAAAAGGTGAACAGCCAGATGGAAAAAGAAAGCCGCTACACTTTTGTAGTGGGCAAGGCCGCCAACAAGCTGGAGATAAAGAAAGCCGTAGAAGAATTTTACGGTGTGAAGGTGGCTGATGTAAACACGGTAGTAGTGCCTGCCAAAAGCAAGACACGCTACACCAAAGCAGGTTTTTTGTCGGGCCGCAAACCTTCTTACAAGAAGGCTATTGTAACCCTGGCAGAAGGAGATTCTATTGATTTGTTTTCAATTTAAGTGAAGAGGCATAGCTTCCCAACTAAAGAATAAAAGAAAATGGCATTACGTAAATACAAGCCGACGACAGCCGGCACACGCTGGAGAATAGGTAACGCATATGCAGAAGTTACCACTAACGTACCCGAGAAGAGCTTATTGGAAGCTTTACCCGGTACCGGTGGCCGTAATGTGCAGGGCCGCAGGTCTATGCGCTATATAGGTGGCGGTAATAAAAAGAAGTACCGTATCATTGACTTCAAGCGTAATAAAAAAGATATTCCTGCTACAGTTAAAAGCATCGAATACGATCCTAACCGTTCAGCTTTCATTGCTCTGCTGAGCTATGCTGATGGTGAAAAGCGCTACATCATAGCCCCCCAGGGTATAGAAGTAGGCAGCACGGTGATAAGCGGTGATAAGGTAGCCCCCGAAGTAGGTAATGCACTTCCGCTGAAGAACATGCCACTGGGTACTGTAGTACATAACATAGAGTTGCAGCCCGGCAGGGGTGGCGCTATGGCCCGCTCGGCAGGTACTTATGCCCAGCTGAACGCGAAAGAGGAAAAATATTGCGTACTGAAAATGCCATCAGGCGAACTGCGCAAAGTGCTGAGCACTTGTATGGCTACCGTAGGCACTGTATCGAACAGCGACCATGGCCTGCAGTCGATGGGTAAAGCCGGCCGCAACCGCTGGAAAGGTATCCGCCCACGTAACCGTGGTGTAGCGATGAACCCTGTAGATCACCCAATGGGTGGTGGTGAAGGTAAAGCATCGGGTGGTCACCCGCGCAGCCGCACCGGCAAATATGCTAAAGGCGAAAGCACACGTAACACAAACAAGGGTAGCAATCAACTGATCATTCAGCGCCGTAACGGTAAAAAATTATCAGGTAAATACAAATAAACCAGGAAGTATCCTGAAGCATTAAAAAAATAAACGAATGGCTCGTTCAATCAGAAAAGGTCCTTATATAGAAGCTAAGCTGGAAAAGAAAGTTGCAGCAATAGCAGAAGGCAAAACAAAGAAAGGTGTTATTAAAACATGGAGCCGCCGCTCTACAATAACCCCTGATTTTGTGGGACAGACTTTTGCCGTACATAATGGCAACAAATTTATCCCCGTGTATGTAACGGAGTTCATGGTAGGCCACAAGCTCGGTGAATTTGCCCCTACCCGCAACTTTAAAGGACATAGCGGTACAAAATAATAAGCCCGGCCTGTAAAGGGAAGGGAATGAAAAGAAGTATAAAAGTTAATTAGTATAAAAACTCCGGGAAAGCCCTTATATAAGGGTGCGGAGTAAAAAAATAAGAAAATGGAAGCTGTAGCTCGCTTAAGAAATTATCCTACATCGCCGCGCAAAATGCGCCTGCTGGCCGACTTGGTACGCGGCAAGGATGTAGAAAATGCACTGAATACTTTAAAGTTCAGTACAAAGCATCCTTCTGTAGCAATGGAAAAGCTGCTGATGAGCGCTATTGCCAACTGGGGCGTGAAGAACGAAGGTGCAGACGTGGCAGAGGCTAACCTGTATGTAAAGACCATATTTGTGGATGGTGGCCGCTCGCTGAAGCGTATGCGCCCTGCACCGCAAGGCCGTGCATACCGTGTGCGTAAGCGCAGCAACCACATAACCATCATTGTGGACAGCCGTAACGCTGTTGCAGCAACTGCAGAACAAGCTTAATAATAATAAAAGAAATAAATCATAACTCAATAAAAGTCTAATGGGTCAAAAAACTAATCCTATAGGTAACAGGTTGGGCATCATCCGCGGATGGGACTCAATGTGGTATGGCGAAAAGAAGGATTATGGTCAGAAACTTGTAGAAGACCATAAGATCCGCACTTACCTGAATGCGCGTATCAATAAAGGCGGTATCTCCCGCATCGTTATCGAGCGCACATTGGGCAAGCTTATCGTAACCATCCACACCTCTAAGCCTGGTATCATAATAGGTAAAGGCGGTACAGAAGTGGACCGTATCAAGGAAGAGCTGAAAAAGCTGACCGGTAAAGAAGACGTGCAGATCAACATCATGGAGATCCGCCGCCCTGAGCTGGACGCTAATATAGTAGGCGAAACAATTGCCCGCCAGATAGAAAGCCGTGTAAGCTACAAGCGCGCTATAAAGATGGCTATCTCTACAGCTATGCGCATGGGTGCTGAAGGTATCAAAATAAAGGTAGGTGGCCGCCTTGCCGGTGCTGAAATAGCACGCAGCGAGGAATTCAAACAAGGCCGCACCCCACTCCATACCTACCGTATGGACATAGACTATGCTTCGGTATTTGCCCTTACCGTATATGGTAAGATAGGTATCAAAGTATGGATATGTAAAGGTGAAGTACTGGGCAAGCGTGACCTTAACCCTAACTTCTCAGCCGGTTCGGACAACCGTGGTAACCGCCCCACCGGTGGTTTCCAGGGCGAAGGTGGCCGTGAAAGAGGTGGTCGTGGTGGCGACAGGGGTGGTGATCGTCGTGGCGGTGGCCGTGGCGGACGCAAAGCATAAAAGACAATTGCAGCCCTGCTGCTGACACAACAGGGCTATTAAATACAGAATACAAAAAAACTTGTAACAATGTTACAACCAAAAAAGACGAAACATCGTAAAGCGCATAAAGGCAGGATCAAGGGCAATGCTCAGCGTGGTGCTACTATAGCTTTTGGTTCATTTGGCCTCAAAGCAATGGAGCCTAAATGGATAACCAACCGCCAGATAGAAGCTGCGCGCCAGGCCATGACCCGCCACATGAAACGTGAGGGTAATGTATGGATACGCATATTCCCGGATAAGCCTATAACCCGCAAGCCTCTTGAAGTGCGTATGGGTAAAGGTAAAGGTAACCTGGAATTCTGGGCTGCCGTGGTGAAACCGGGCCTGATCATGTTTGAACTGGATGGTGTGCCGCTGCAGGTAGCACGCGAGGCGCTGGAACTGGCTGCACAAAAGCTGCCTATCAAAACGAAGTTCGTAGTGCGCAGGGACTATGTAGCATAAGCATAAAAAGCAAACAATAAAAGTAAACGGCCCCGGGCCAACAGTAATAAATAACAAGTATCATGGCAAAAGCAAAAAAAGCGAAAGTTGACGATTACCGCTCGCTGGATGACCAGGCGCTGACCGACAAGATCAGCGACGAGGAACTTCGTTTGAAGAAATTACACTTCAGCCACGCGGTAAACCCGATCGAGAACCCGCTTACAATACGCCAGCTGCGCCGCAATATTGCGCGATTGAAAACAGAACAGCGCAGGAGAGCATTAGGTTTTTAATTAAATCTTTATAGATGTCGAATATGACTGAAAGGAAAAACAGGAAAACCCGTATCGGGATAGTAAGCAGCAACAAGATGACCAAAACCATCACTGTGGCTGTGGAACGTAAGATCAAACACCCGATATACGGTAAGTTCCTAAAGAAAACAACGAAATTCCATGCACATGATGAAAACAGTACCGCTGGTATTGGTGATACAGTGCGCATTATGGAAACACGCCCGCTGAGCAAAACAAAGCGCTGGCGCCTGGTAGAAATTATTGAAAAAGCTAAGTAATCTTATTAAGAGATGATACAACAAGAATCCCGGCTCAATGTGGCCGACAACAGTGGTGCGAAGGAAGTACTTTGCATACGTGTGTTGGGTAATTCGGGACAAGTATATGCCGGAATTGGTGACAAGATAGTGGTGACCGTAAAAGACGCACTGCCCGGTGGCGGCGTTAAGAAAGGTACCGTATCCAAAGCGGTTATTGTGCGCACTAAGAACAAGCTGCGCCGCAGGGACGGATCATACATCAACTTTGATGATAATGCCGTGGTACTGCTGAACAATTCCGATGATCCCCGCGGCACCCGTATATTCGGCCCGGTAGCCCGCGAACTGCGTGATAAAGGATACATGAAAATTGTATCGCTGGCGCCAGAAGTATTGTAAAAATTATGTACCTTTGCAGCCCGTTTTGCGGGGGCATGGAGAACGAATTTAACTTATATTAAAGTGAAAAAGAGATTTCAACCGAAGTTCAACATTAAGAAAGGCGACAACGTGGTCGTTATTTCCGGTGAAGATAAAGACCGTAGCAAGCCACGTAAAGTGCTGGCCGTTTATCCTCAAAAGAGCCGTGTGCTCATTGAAGGGGTGAATATGGTGACCAAGCACCTGAAGCCTAATGCCCAGAACCCCCAGGGCGGCATAGTACAGGAAGAGGCAGCCATACACATCTCTAACGTGATGCTGTGGGATGCTAAAACCAAAGCCCCGGTACGCATTAAGCGCGAGCGCAATGAAAATGGATTTGTACGTATATCTAAAAAATCAGGGGAGGTAATTAAATAATGGCAACGACAACATATACACCTCGTTTACAGAAAAAGTATAAGGACGAAGTTGTTCCTGCTTTGATGAAGAAATTTGGCTATAGCAGCGTCATGCAATGCCCCCGCCTGGTGAAGATCTGCCTGAACCAGGGCGTGAAAGGTTCTGTAGCCGACAAGAAACTGATCGATGACGCAGTAGGTGAAATGACACTGGTATCAGGCCAGAAAGCAGTGCCTACCCTGTCAAAAAAGGATATCTCTAACTTTAAGCTCCGCAAGGCTATGCCAATAGGCTGCCGCGTAACACTGCGCAGCGGTAATATGTATGAGTTCCTGGACAGGCTGATCGCTGTAACCCTGCCCCGTGTACGCGATTTCAAAGGCATCAATGAGAAATCATTTGACGGCCGCGGCAACTACACAATGGGTGTTACCGAGCAGATCATCTTCCCGGAAATCGACATCGATAAAGTAAACAAGATAAGCGGTATGGACATCACTTTTGTGACTACTGCCAATACTAATGAAGAGGCTTATGAACTGCTGAAAGAGCTGGGCATGCCTTTCAAGAATATCAAGAAAGAAGAAACAAACTAAAAAATTCAAGATAAAGGATAATAAATGGCAAAAGAATCAGTAAAAGCCCGCCAACGCAAACGCGAACGCATGGTAGCCAAGTACGCTGCAAAGCGTGCCGAGCTGAAGGCAGCAGGTGATTATGCAGCCCTGGACAAGCTTCCTAAGAATGCATCGCCCGTACGCCTGAAGAACCGTTGCCAACTGACCGGCCGCCCCCGTGGCTATATGCGCCAGTTCGGCATATGCCGTGTGGTGTTCCGCGAAATGGCATTGGATGGCAAGATACCGGGTGTACGTAAAGCAAGCTGGTAATACCCTACCCTGTAAAAAGGAAAGGGTAAGACGTTTCAAAGTCGGGAGCGCGAGCGCCTGATACTCGTAACAAAAAACATTTACAAAAAACAAAAACAAAAAATGGTAACAGATCCTATAGCAGACTTCCTGACGCGCATCCGTAACGCACAGATGGCGCGCCACCGCATCGTAGAGATCCCTGCATCGAACGTTAAGAAGCGTATGACAGAGATCCTTTACAACAAAGGCTATATCCTTAAGTATAAATTTGAAGAAGATAATAAGCAGGGCCTCATCAAGATAGCCCTGAAGTACGATGCACAAAGCAAAGAACCTGCTATAAAGAGCCTGGAACGCGCAAGCCGCCCCGGTCTTCGCCAATATGCCAAGCCTAATGAAATAAGCCGTGTACAGAATGGTCTGGGTATCGCTATAGTATCTACATCAAAAGGCGTGATGACCGATAAGGAGGCCCGCGCACAAAATGTAGGTGGCGAGGTAATGTGCTACATTTATTAATAATAGTAAAAGAACAGTTACCGGTACATTAAGCTGGTCCTATACCAGGCTGACCGGCCGGATAACAAAAACACAATAAACGACAAAAAACAATTATAATGTCTCGTATAGGTAAAAGCATAATCAAGGTTCCCAGCGGTGTTACAGTAAGTGTATCACCTAACAACGAGGTGACCGTAAAAGGTCCCAAAGGTGAACTGAAACAAGTATTGGACCGCGATATCACTGTAGCGCAGGAAAATGGTGAAGTAACCGTAAAACGCCCTACCGACCAGATACGCCACCGTGCCCTGCATGGTCTGTACCGTGCCCTGCTGGCCAATATGGTAGAGGGTGTTACTAATGGCTTTAAGAAAGAACTGGAACTGGTAGGTGTGGGTTACCGTGCCGCCGTTACCGGTCAGCAAATAGATATGGCTTTAGGCTTTTCACATAATATCATTATGGACCTGCCGAAAGAAATAAAAGCGTCAGCAACTGCCGAAAAAGGCCAGAATCCAAGGATCATACTTGAATCGATCGACAAGCAATTGCTCGGCCAGGTAGCTGCCAAGATACGCAGCCTGCGCAAACCTGAACCATATAAGGGTAAAGGTGTACGCTACAGCAACGAGATCATACGCCGCAAAGCTGGTAAAGCAGCTGGCAAATAAATAATTGGTTGATCGGTCCGTTCATTGACTGATCAACCGGTTTTATTAAAAAACAAACTCCGGTAGCTCTTGTGTAACAGCAGGAAGCCCGTAAAAACAGATAAAATGTCAACAGATCAAAAAGTAATACGCCGCCAGAAACTTCGCTGGCGTATACGCAACAAGATACAGGGTACTGCACAGAAGCCCCGTCTTTCTGTATTTCGCAGCAACAAGGACATCTATGCACAATTGATAGACGATAATACCGGCACTACTATAGCATCGGCCAATTCGCGTCAGAAAGACCTGGCTTCGAATAAAGGCACCAAGATCGAAAAATCGGTACTGGTTGGTAAAGCACTGGCACAGAAAGCGAAAGATCTCGGTATCGAGACTTGTGTTTTTGATCGTGGCGGATACCTTTACCATGGCCGTGTGAAAGCAATAGCTGATGGTGCGCGTGAGGGCGGACTGAACTTTTAATTAGATTTTAAACTTTTTCTTTTTAATAAAAATAATGGCGAAGACAATATTAAATCGCGTAAAAGCCGGAGACCTGGAACTGCATGAAAAGGTAGTATCCATCAACCGCGTGGTAAAAACCACCAAAGGCGGCCGCGCATTCAGCTTCTCTGCCCTGGTAGTAGTAGGTAACGGCAATGGTGTGGTAGGCCACGGGCTTGGCAAAGCAAAAGAAGTACAGGAAGCTATTACAAAAGGTATAGACGATGCCAAGAAGAACCTGATAAAGGTGCCTGTGATGAACGGAACTATACCCCACGATCAGTTTGCTAAAGAAGGCGCTGCAAAAGTGCTCATCAAACCGGCCGCACATGGTACGGGTGTGATAGCAGGAGGCAGTATGCGTGCCGTGCTGGAAGCAGCAGGTATCACAGACGTGCTTTCCAAGTCGCTGGGCTCGGCTAACCCGCACAACGTGGTTAAAGCTACCTTTATGGCGCTCGGCTCGCTCCGCGAACCGATACAGGTTGCCAAGCAGCGCAACGTAAGCCTGAAGAAAGTATTTAACGGCTAATACCCAAGCCCCCCGGAGGGGATTAGAAATTTTGAATTTTAACTTTTGAATTATTATAATAGCGTCATGGCTAAAATAAAAGTAACACAGATAAAGAGCGGCATAGACCGCCCGGAGCGCCAGAAGCGTACGCTGAGGGCACTGGGCCTGCGCAAGCTCCACTCTACTGTAGAGGTTGAGGCTACGCCCCAGATACTGGGTATGGTACAGGCCGTACATCACCTGGTGAAAGTAGAAGAAGTAAAATAATTTTTAACCTGATTTGCGAGCGGTTATACATTCCGCGCAAGTTCAAAAATCGTAAAGAATGCAATTACACAATTTAAAACCAGCAGAAGGTTCAGTAAAGAAGAACAGGCGTGTAGGCCGTGGTGAAGGTAGCGGTAGCGGTACCACATCCGGTAAAGGTAACAAAGGTCAGCAGGCACGTACCGGCTACCAGTCGAAAACAGGCCATGAAGGTGGCCAGATGCCTATACAGCGCCGTATGCCAAAACGCGGTTTCAAGAACATCAACCGTGTGGATTACAAGGTGTTCAACCTCGGTCAGCTGGATTTCCTGATAGAAAAATATAATATCACCGAATTCACCCCTGATAACCTGTATGTCAATGGTTTGATAAGCCGTACAGACCTCGTAAAGATACTGGGCAATGGTGAATTGAAGGCCAAAATAGCCTTCAAGGTAAACGGCGCCAGCGAAAAAGCTAAAAAAGCGATCGAAGCTGCCGGCGGAACCATAGAAATTATCTAAGGTTGGCCCCCGGGACGCATTTGGTGAAATGCGTCTTTTATCGTTTATTCGCATTTCATTCAGACTAACAACAGACCAGTGAAGAAACTCATTTCAACGCTTAAAAATATATGGAGTATCGAAGAGCTCCGTAAGCGTATACTTTTTACTATACTACTCGTTGCCGTATACCGCGTTGGTTGTTATATTGCATTACCGGGTATTAACCCCGCACTGTTATCAGACAAGCAAGGCCCCGGCGGCCTTTTAGGCATACTCGACATGTTTGCAGGTGGTGCGTTCAGCCGCGCCTCTATCTTTGCACTTGGTGTTATGCCCTATATCTCTGCGTCTATCTTCATGCAGCTTGCAGGTATCGTGATACCGCAGGTAGCCAAGATGCAGCGCGAAGAAAGCGGACGCCGCAAGATCAATCAATACACCCGCTACCTTACAGTAGGCGTTACAGCCTTCCAGGCAAGTGCCTATGTGGCTTACCTGCGCTCTCCACAATATGCATCAGCGCTTATACCCGAATTCAGTGCATTTACGTTCTGGCTCTGTACCGTAATGGTGCTGACTGCCGGTACCCTCTTCGTAATGTGGATGGGCGAAAAGATCACCGATAAAGGTATTGGTAACGGTACATCACTCATCATCATGGTGGGTATCCTTGCCCGCCTGCCCCAATCGCTGGTACAGGAATTCAATGCTAAGAACCTTGGCGGCGGTGGCGGCCTGCTCATATTCCTGATAGAAATGGCTGTATTTATCGCAGTAATAGTTGGTCTTATCCTGCTCACACAAGGTGTGCGTAAGATACCGCTCAACTATGCCCGCCGCATCATAGGCAGCAGCAATGCTGCACGCGAGGTGAGCGGCACACGCGATTTCATTCCCCTGAAGGTGAATTCTGCGGGTGTAATGCCTATCATCTTTGCCCAGGCAATGATGTTCATCCCTACTGTATTTACCGGTTTTGCACAGAGCGAAAACGCACAGGGCTTTATGCGTGCCCTGTCCGACCATACCTCTTTCTGGTACAACGTGGTATATGCTGTAATGGTTATTGCATTCACTTACTTCTATACCGCATTGATTTTTAACCCCACCGAAATGGCAGATAACCTGAAGCGTAACAACAGCTTCATACCCGGTGTAAAACCCGGTGAACCAACTGCCGATTATATAGCCGCTATCATGGACCGCATCACCCTTCCGGGTGCTGTATTCCTGGCCATAGCCGGTATACTCCCCGGTATTGCAGCATTGCTGAATGTTACCAGCGGTTTCTCCTCTTTCTACGGAGGCACATCTATGCTGATAGGTGTAGGTGTAATACTGGACACCCTGCAGCAAATAGAAGGACACCTGCTTATGCGCCAATACGACGGCCTGATGAAAACAGGACGCATATCGGGCCGCACGAGCAACGTAGCCTCTTCTGTATAACAGACTTTTGTGCGTATGATACATATTAGAAGCAACGAAGAAATAGAACTGATCCGTAAAAGCGCTTTAATGGTCACTGCCACCTTAACAGAGGTGGCAAACTTTTTAAAGCCGGGCATCAAAACCATCAGCATCGATAATATGGCCGAGGCCTTTATCCGTGATAATGGCGGTATACCTTCATTCAAAGGTTACAATGGCTTTAAATACTCGCTCTGCATCTCGGTAAACGAGGTGGTAGTGCATGGCTTCCCCAGCGATTACGAACTGAAAGACGGGGATATCATATCTGTAGATTGTGGCGTGTACATGAACGGCTATCATGGCGACCATGCCTACACATTTGCAGTAGGTGATGTAAACCCCGAAGTACTGAAGCTGATGCGTGTGACCAAAGAATCGCTGATGCGCGGTATAGCCCAGGCACATGCCAATAACCGCGTAGGTGATATATCTTATGCTGTAGAACAATGGACCGCAAAAGAACATGGCTATGGTGTGGTGCGCGAGCTGGTGGGACATGGCGTTGGTAAAAAACTGCATGAAGACCCCCAAGTGCCTAATTATGGGCGCCGCGGTGACGGCAAGCGCCTGAAGGAAGGCATAGTACTGGCCATTGAACCCATGATAAACCTGGGTACCCGCGAAGTATATACACTGGAAGATGGCTGGACCGTAGTAACTGCCGATGGTAAACCTTCGGTACATTATGAGCATACTACTGCCGTAAGAAAGAACAGCGGGGAAGCATTATCTAATTTTGCGCCGATAGAGGCTGCGGAAAGGGCCAATAAAGAACTGAACACAGGCCACCTGGAGCCAGTGGCGGCTACAGCTTAAAATCAACAGGCCAGCTAAAGGTAACCGGTATATTCTTACCGCTTTCACACCCCGGCTTCCACCCCGGCAGCAAACGGATGATACGAAGTGCTTCGCTATCTAAAGAAGGGTACAAATGTTTATGCAACTGTACCTGCTGCACCATTCCTGTTTCATCAATTACGAATGTAACTACCACCCTACCCTGTATATGTGCCGCTTTGGCATCGGCAGGAAATTGCAAACGGGCTGTGATGAACGAATCAATGTTCACTACTGCTTCAGGCATATGCTCCACAAAATGCCAGTGGACAGAATTAGCCGGCACAGGCACCTGTGCATAAGTAGTATCGCCTTCCCGTTCTATAGCCATGACGAATCGCTCAACCGGCTGCGCTAATAAGGCCACCGGAAAAAGGATAAGACATAATACCATAAGAAATCTCACCACATAAAGACGGGAATAGCTGATAATTCCACAGGTCTATGCTGCAATTACGGTTGTGGGTGCCTTGTCGAGTAGTGATAAAAGGAGCATTTCATCGGGGCTCAGGCTGTCGCCTGCAGAACATACGGAAGGCGTATCTGCTGCAAAGAGCGCTTCAAGCATGCCCTCGGTATATTGCTCAATGATATGCGGGTGAACATAATACTTTTTGCATACCGTACGTGTATTACCTAAATGTTTAGCGACGATATCAAGTGCTGCTACAACATTTTTCTTAGTTTCTGTGACCGTAGCGGCTGGGCCTAACTGTTTAAAGGCTTCGAGGGCATGTAAAGTACCTGCCCAGGTACGGAAATCTTTTGCAGAGAAATGCCCCCCGCTGATTTCTTTTATATAATTATTGACCATGCCGGAATCGACCGGGTGGCGATGGCCGCTATCGTCGTAATACTGGAATAACTCCTTACCGGGTATATCGCGGCATTGCTTCACGATGTTAGCCAGCTTTTTGCTTTTCAACGTTATATCCTGGTACACCCCTTTTTTCCCTTTGAAGCTAAAATGTATTATGGTGCCATTGATCGACACATGTTTATCTTTCAGCGTAGTCAAACCATAAGACCCATAAAGCTTTTCATATAAAGCACTCCCAACCCTGATACAAGTACATTGCATGAGCATAACAATAGTGGCCAGTACTTTCCTTTGCTGAAGGCCGGGCAACGCAAGGTCTTTTTTCAATCGCTTTCTTATCGTGGGCAATGCCCTGCCGAAATCCTGCATATGATAGAATTTAGTTTTGCTCCGCAGGCTGTTCCATAATTGGTGGTAACGGTATTGTTTGCGGCCTGCGGCATCTATACCAGTCGCCTGCAAGTGACCATCGGGGCAGGCACATATCCATACAGACCTCCAGGCCGGCGGCAACACAAGCCCCCGGATACGGCGCAGGGTCTCTTTATCCTTCACGGTCTTGCCTTCGAAATAGTAGGAAAAACCTTTCCCACTTTTTCTACGGCTAATGCCCGGTTGACTGTCGTTAACATAGGTGAGGTGGATGCACTCCGCACTCTTTGCGGTGTCATGTACCAGCGCCCTTAAGCGTTGCCGGGGTATCCTGATCTTTTGCGGAGTGCTCATATCCTGTTCTTTGATCTATAAGCAGATAAAATTCCGTGCCATGTCTTTAAACCCCGTATTTTTATAACATGCAAGCTATCGTACTTGGTGCCACGGGCCTGGTAGGCTCCCAACTGCTGGAACGCTTACTGGCCAATGAGCATTTTGACAAGGTGCTTTCCTTCACACGCAGGGCAAGCGTTAAAACACATCCCAAACTTGAAGAGCATATTATAGACTTCGACAAGCCGGCGACCTGGCAGCATCTTGTACAGGGCAACGTACTTTTTTCAGCCTTCGGCACCACTATAAAAAAGGCCGGCAGCCAGGAAGCGCAATACCGCATAGACTATACTTACCAATATGAAATGGCCAAAGCGGCCGCAGACAACGGTGTTGCTGCATATGTGCTCGTATCGGCCGCGTTCTCTGATCCACGATCGCGGATCTTCTACTCAAGGATAAAAGGCGAGCTGGAGCGTGACGTATCAAAGCTGCCCTTCAAAAGTATTCACATACTGCGCCCGGGCATACTGAATGGCAACAGGAAAGAGCAAAGGCCCGGCGAGAAAGCCGGCATTGCCATAATGAAAGTATTAGGGTTGTTACCCGGCATGAGCAGTATGCGGCCCATCAGGGATGTGGAGGTAGCAAAAGCAATGATCCACGTAGCAGTAAAACAAGATAAGGGCACCCATATCCACTCACCCAAGTCCTTATTTGTGCTGGCACAAGCTTAAGCAGCAGTCTCTTCCGGGAACTTATCTTTCGCAGGCTTGTAGAATAACAGGATACATAAGCCTGCTATCACTAACAGCGTAGAGATGATCTCGGCCTGTGTGGGATGTATAAAACCCAGGTCGTACTTATAGTTCACCCGTATCTTCTCTACAAAGAAGCGTTCAAGACCATTCAATATGAGGTAGAAGCCAAATAAATGCAAAGGATATTTAAAGCGCCTTCGTACAGCCCAGATTAGCAGGAACAAGCCTATGCAGGTGAAGGCCTCATATAAAGGTGTAGGAAAAACCGCTACGGGTAATACAGCGCAATACTGGCCCATACAGCCGGCTATGGGCACACCATCATTATTCACGTTGTGCGGATAGTTCATGCCAAACAACCAGCGTGGCAGCCATCCCGGGGCCTCGGCCCGGGCTTGCGGCACTTGCTCAATACTACCAAAATTACTTACAAAATAAAGGGAGTCTTCACTCAGCTTTTGCCTGTATTCCGGCGCGGTGGCCACCTTCAGCATACCATCGGGTTCGGTAATGTAGGCACTGTTAAAAATGCCCCAGTCGCCATCGCCTGCGAACTGGCAACCAAAACGGCCTATGCCATATGCCAGCATCAATGCGGGAGCGGCAGCATCGCAAAGGTGACGGAAGGAAAATTTATGCTTGCGTGAATAATAGTAAAGTATCGCAGTAGCCACTATAAGGCCGCCATAAAAGGTAAGCCCGCTGGAAGATAAAAGGCTGCCTGCGGGATCGCGCACAAAATCATCCCAACTCTCAAATGCGTTAAAGACCTTAGCACCCACAAGGCCGCCAAAGGCCGCCATGACCACGATCTCGGTAATACGCTGGTGCGGGTAAACCAGCTCCTTCTTCATTTGCGGTTCGGGCAGTTCCTGCTTCTTTTTATCTACATACTTTGCATAGCCTATGACCAATGCGCCAATGATGCCTGCTATGAAATTGCCTTTTATAGAGAACAAATAGCCCATTGGATTGGGTGTTATCTCGGCCCAGTGGCCGAACAAGCCCCCTATCTTATAGCCAAGGAAAAAGCCGAGCAGCGCCGATACCAGTAACTCGTTAGCGGAAGCAGGCCTGCCTACTTCATAGCTACGAAGTGTGGGCGACAATAGCCCCATCTTCTCTTTCCGTTTCAATTCGGATACGAGCACGTAAGCGGCCGCGATAAATGCGGTAGCCACCATCAATCCGAAAGTTTTAAAGATACCCAGCCATTCAGGCATATCGGTGCCGAACAGCGCTTGTAGCAAATACTGGAAATCGGGATACATGGCTGTAAAAATAAGCCGAATGTTCGATAATGCGGAGCGTACTTATATTAAAAGAAAATGGCTAGATACGTTCTATAATGGTCAGCGAATGTTTGATCATCTCATCAATCGCTTTAGCACCATCTTTTGAGAAAGTTTTCTGTACCCTGTTGGCAACAATAGCACTTATGGACAAACAATTATGCCCCAATAATTTCCCTAAACCGTATATAGCGGAGGTTTCCATCTCAAAATTGGTAATACGGTCATTGCCGCATTGAAAGGTATTGAGTGCATCGAGCAAGTGAGGAAATGCCAGCGGTCCGCGCAGCAGCCGTCCCTGCGGACCATAAAAACCCGGGCAGGTGATGGTAATACCATGTATATAACCGGCCCCGAAATGTTTGCGCAGGGAAATAGAGGCCTCTGCTATGTAAGGTAATATGACTTTACCATTCATACCGGTGTGCTGCTCAAAATTGTCAAGTATATAGCGCTCGTTATCGCTGTTGCTGAAATTATAGTAATGCATGATATTATCGAGGCCTATACCATGCGATGAGACCACCAGGCTATCTACAGGCACATCGGCCTGCAATGCCCCGCTGCTGCCCAGGCGAATGATGTTCAGTGCATGCCTGTGGGGTTTTACCTGCCTTGTAGCAAGATCTATATTGGCCAGCACGTCCAGCTCATTCAATACAATATCGATATTACCCGTACCTATACCTGTAGATATAACGCTGATACGCTTTTTCCCTACATACCCTGTATGTGTTATGAACTCCCTGTGATGTGCTTTATGCTCTATTCGGTCAAAATACTTGGTCACCTCCTTTACCCTGCCCGGATCGCCGACAGTGATGACGGTATCGGCCAGGTGTTCGGGGCCCAGATCGAGGTGATAAATAGTGCCCCGTGGTGTAATGATCAGTTCCGATTCAGCTATGGTCCTCTGGTGCATATTGGCTATTTATTTACGTATTCCACTTGTAAAGAAACGATTTTTTACTACATTTGCCATCCCTTTAGGGTCGCGTGGCCGAGTGGCTAGGCACAGGTCTGCAAAACCTCCTACAGCGGTTCGACTCCGCTCGCGACCTCTAAAATAAAGCTCCTAACAGGAGCTTTATTTTTTAATATCAGTTATCGAAAAAATTCCCTGGTTCCAGCACTCACTTCCCCGGCCAGCTCATAATATTCAATATTATATTTCTTAGAAGAATAATTGTAAATGCTATGACGCTTTGCAATGCCATAGTAACCCCTGTTCCTGTAATAATAGAACCTTATTGGCCTCTTTAACTGCCTGTAATTATAGTCGTTCAGCACCAGGCCTTCCCCAAAGCTGGTACGTGCAGCCTCCAGGTCGTTGTCGTTATGCAAGTCTTCCCTTTCGGGCAAGCCATAGAAAATGATATAGTAATCCTTGCTGCCTGCATTAACTACGGGATCATTAACTGGCTTCATATCGGTATCAAACAATATTCCTCCAAACTTTTTAGCTTTTATAAGATCTGCATTCGTATCCACGAAAAAATAAACCGGGCATAGTTTAAAATGGTCTTTAAAGTCATTCACCATAGCTGCATTCACCCCCTGCACATCTTCTCTTAACCGCTCAAGATCCTTCTTTGAGCCATGCTTTTGCAGGTAATCAACTTTCCTTTGCTCCGACCTTAATTGTACCAGGACAGCCTTGGGAAAGTAAAAGTTATCGCTTCGCTTCTGGGCGAAGGTCTCATTTGCATACACGGTGAGCAACAATGTGCCCAGCCATACCAATACCTTCATCAATCAATTTTTACATTTTCAATTTACAAAAAATCCCTCCTTTGCGAGGAGGGATCTTGTAATAATTCGGTCATCTTATTGCGCCTGAAGGTTCAGGCCTTTCATCATTTTCTGCTCAAGGCCTTTTACTTTAGCATCCATCTCGTTGGCGGTGGTAGTGTCGCCCGCCTGGCGTGCTATCATACCCAGCGAATGGATCATTCCAAGGTCTTTCTGGGCATCCTGGCTCAGTGCATCCCTGCCATTATCATTCAGGCTAAGTATCCAGTTGATATCGCCTTCCAGGTTTTTAGTGAGCTGCTGTGCCACTCTTTTACCACCTGCCAGGCCTTCTTGGGTACCTACATTATAATAGGTCATGGCATAGAAGTAGCCCGATGCGTCGAAGCCTTCCAGCGTGTAAGGATTATAAGGGTATGCCGACTGGCTGAGGGCGCTATCCACCCTGTTCAGTATCTTAATAGCTTCGTCCTTCTTGCCCAGCGCATTCAGTTCATCAGCCACGCGCAGCGATGCATTGATACGGTATGCCTGGAACATCAGGCGGTTCTTTTCATCAAAGTAAACATCATTGCGTTCAGAACCGCCCCATTTGTACACGTTCATGAACAGGTTGTAGCTCTTGTCCACATCCACAAAGCCCTTTTCGCCACCACGGTTCTGCCTTACCGAGTCTATATATTTGTAAGGCATCAGGCGGTATACCACACCTTCCAGCTTCAGGTATTCATCCAGTCCCATGTAGTTGTCACCGGGCAATCCGCCGCCAAAGTAGATGGGGCGCTTCCAGCCTTCGCTGGCCATAGCTGCCACAATATTCAGTACGGCTATATTGTCTTTATAGGCAATTTCCTTAGGGAAGGTGAATTTCAGATCGGTAGTTATCCTGCCAGTATCTTCCGCGCTCACCAGGCCATTCTTTACCATTTCTTCCTTCGACGGTGTAGAGACGAAGAAATTCTTGGTAGGCATATAATTCTCATAGTCGCCGCCCATGGTTTGCAGCCTGGCATCGGTATTATCGCTCACCATGAACTTACATACGTCCATCAGGTTGATATACCTGTTCTGCGGTATCTGCGGGTTGTTGTAATAGCGCACGTAGTTATGGTTATCGCCAAGGTAGTCTTCCCGTTTCCATACCATAGGCAAGGCATCGGCATTATTGATCTTATAGTTAAGCTGGTCTATATACCAGTCTATACCTAAAAGGCTCATATTAATGATACGCACGTCGTTCCTGATACCTTCCACTTCCTGCAGGTACCACAATGGGTACGTATCATTATCTCCAAATGTAAAGAGTACCGCATTAGGTGCACATGATTCCAGTACATTGTAGGCAGTAGTGCGCGCCAGGTATTTCTTCGAGCGGTCGTGGTCATTCCATTCTTCTTTGGCCATAAGCGCCGGCACTGCTATGAGGCAGATAACGATGGTAAGGATAGAACCTGCATTACCTTTTACCACCTTCTGGAACCATTGATTCACCATCAGTATGCCCAGGCCTATCCAAATGGCGAAGGCATAAGTACTGCCCGCGAAGGCATAGTCTCGTTCACGTGGTTGCAATGGTGGCATGTTCAGGTATATGCCTATCGCAATACCGGTAAAGAAGAAAAGTATAAAGGTTATGATGCCGTCCTTCTTGTCGCGATTGAACTGGTACACAAGGCCCAGTATGCCTAAAATGAGCGGCAGGAAATAGAGCTGGTTACGGGCAGGGTTGTTACGCACCCCGTTGCCGGTAAGGTCCATATCGCCCATACCGCGCATCTTATCGATCGGTTTTATACCCGATATCCAGTTACCGTTACGCGGATCGCCCTGGCCTTCCACATCATTCTGGCGGCCGGCATAGTTCCACATAAAGTAGCGCCACCACATCCAGCCCATCTGGTAGCCAATGAAGTAACGCATGTTATCGCCCGATGTAGGCCTTTCATCAGGTCCGAGGCCTAAGTAGTTGCGGTAAAAACGTACGTGTCCCGGGTCATTATTATCGTAGATACGCGGGAAGAAACGCATTTTATCTGGCTCAAACTTATAATCCAGTTTTTTACCGGTCTGCTCATAAAAATCTTTCCCGTTCTTCTTGGTTTTGCTGTAGGTATAACCTTTGGTAGATACATCGATGATCTTACTGTCAAAATCCTGGCCATACAATAGTGGTTGTGAACCATATTGCTCACGCTGCACATATGATACCAGGCTCAGCACATTGTCCGGGTTGGTCATGTCTATCGGTACATCGGCCCTTGAGCGGATCATGGGCACCAGGTAGCTTGAGAAACCGATAATGATGAACATGATACACAATACACCCGTATGTACCAGGTACCAACCCTTTTTCTTTGCGAAGAGCAGCAACCATATAAGCGCAGCTATTACCAAAAGTATGGCCACAAGGGCACCGATGTCAAATGACATCCCGAAAGAGTTAACGAACAACAGATCGAACTTGGAAGCAAATATGGGCAGGTACTGTATCACGCCAAACTGTACGAAAGCCAGCAGCACACAGCCCGCTACGAAGGCGATCATGGTGCCCATACGGGTAGCGTTATAGCGCTTGAAGTAATACACCATTGCCAGCGCAGGTATGGTAAGCAGGTTTAGTAAGTGTATACCAACCGATATACCGATCATATATGAGATGAATACCAGCCACCTGTCGGCATACCTGTTGTTCGCCACATTTTCCCATTTCAATATGGCCCAAAACACAAGGGCCGTGAAGAATGATGAAGTAGCGTAAACTTCTGCCTCAACTGCCGAGAACCAAAAAGTATCGGAGAAGGTATAAGCAAGGCCGCCAACTAGCCCTGCCCCCATGATAAGCATTACCTGGTTTTGCGTAGGCTCTGCATTAGGCGACAATAATTTCTTTGCCAGGTGGGTTATGGTCCAGAAAAGGAACAATATGGTCATACCGCTCATCAGCGCCGACATCGCATTTACGAGCAATGCGGCATTGGCCGATGGCGCGCCCGTAGCAGTACCACCAGCGAACAATGCAAAAATGCGTTGCAGCATCATGAAGAACGGGGCTCCCGGTGAGTGGCCTACCTCAAGCTTATATGCACAGGAAAGAAATTCACCACAATCCCAAAAGCTTACGGTGGGTTCCATGGTTTTTAAATAGACGAATGACGCAATAGCGCCCGTAATCCAACCGACGAGGTTGTTCACTTTCCGGTAATTCATGTGGCTTTTTTTAGTATTGACAGGCAACAAAAATAGAAAATTACGCTTATGCGCCTAACAGTAGCACAGGAATTAACAAATTTCTTTGTTAAGTATGTAAAGTACTGATTTCAGTGAAGTAATGTGACGGGGCAGGCAGGCGGGCCTATACCATCAGGTTATTGATATTTTTCAGCTTATCGGGCTGCAGCACCTGGGCCAGTTGTATTTCAGGTATTTCGCGCAGCTTTTGGGTAATATCGGCAGCATCCATATCCGGGCTGCTGCTCTGTATCATCCAGATGTAGTCCAGTTGTTTTACCTCGGGCAGCAGGGCTTCTTTGTCGCTCTTGAGCTTATATATGGTGTATATGCAGCTTCCTGAAGCTTCGGCATATTGGTAGATGGGAAAATAATGCACCCTGCCTTCCTCACCGGGTATGCTGATATCCATATCAGGTTCACGCACAAGGTCGATGGCGAAATAACGGTTAAGCAACCAGCAAAAACGGTAGGCCGCCAATGAACTCACTATGCCCACAAGAGCGGTATCGGCAAAGAAACCGTCATGCGTGGCGATCATGTCCAATACCTTCTTATTCGACATCTTTTTCTGCTTTTGCCCTTCAAAGTTCGCCCATCTTTGTATATTTCCAAATAAATCGAATATATATATGGGCATTTTCGCGATCATTCCTCTTGTCCTTCTCATACTACTGTTGTTTATGTCGCTGGTAACAGTGCAACAGGGTAATGTAGCAGTAGTGACAGTTTTTGGAAAGTACAGGCGCATCCTGCGACCGGGGCTCAATTTTAAGATACCCTTTATCGAGAGCATATTCCGCCGTATCTCCTACCAAAACCGTTCCATGGAATTGAAGTTCCAGGCCATTACGCAAGACCAGGCCAATGTGAACTTCTCGGCAATGCTGCTCTACTCGGTACTCAATGAGGATAGTGAAACGATAAAGAACGTTGCCTTTAAGTTCCTCGACGAGCGCAATTTCATGCAGGCACTTATCCGCTCTGTTGAAGGGGCCGTAAGGGCTTTCGTGGCCACCAAAAAGCAATCGGAAGTATTGCAACTGCGCACCGAGATCATACTGCATGTAAAAGAACAGCTCGACAAACTGCTTGAAGGCTGGGGCTACCACCTGCTTGATATACAAATGAATGATATCAGTTTCGATGAGGTGATCATGCGCTCCATGGCCCAGGTAGTGGCATCCAACAATCTTAAGGCTGCGGCTGAGAACGAAGGCCAGGCCCTGCTGATCACCAAGACCAAAGCTGCCGAGGCCGAAGGGAATGCCATAAAAATATCGGCCGAGGCCGAGCGGCAGGCAGCCCAGTTGCGCGGCCAGGGCGTAGCCCTCTTCCGCGAAGAAGTGGCCAAAGGCATGGCCATGGCGGCCCGCGAAGTGGAACAGGCCAATCTCGATGCCTCATTCATCCTCTTCTCTATGTGGACCGATGCACTCAAACATTTTGCCGAGAATGGCAAGGGCAATACTATATTCCTAGATGGCTCAGGTGATAATTACCAGCGCACGATGCAACAATTAATGGCTACTATGCAGGGAAAGGATATGAATAAGTAATTTTGAGTGAAATGGAATTCATTTAAAAAAATATTTTCCGATTTTTGAATTCCGAATTTGCACTTATTTTTGGGCGCGTAAATTTTCTACATGATCGATGTTTTGCTTGGATTGCAGTGGGGCGATGAGGGTAAAGGAAAAATAGTTGATTTTCTTGCTTCGCAATATGATGTGATCGCCAGGTTCCAGGGCGGCCCTAATGCCGGCCATACCCTATACGTAGATGGCAAAAAGGTAGTATTGCATACCATACCATCGGGTGTGTTCCACACACACTGCACCAACCTTATAGGCAATGGCGTGGTGATAGACCCGGTGACCCTGAAGAAGGAGATAGAGACCATACTGCCCCTGCAGCCCGATATGCTCGGGAGGCTCTACATATCGCAAAGGGCCCACCTGATATTGCCTACCCACCGCGCACTCGATGCTGCATCAGAAGCGGCAAAAGGCAGCGAGAAGATAGGCTCTACCCTTAAGGGCATCGGGCCTGCCTATATGGATAAGACAGGCCGCAATGGCCTGCGCATAGGCGACATAACCGGCAAAGACTTTGACAGCAAATACAAACGGCTCAAAGAAAAACACCTGGAGCTCCTGCGCCAGTATGATCAGCAGATCGACTGGGAACAGTGGGAACCGGCCTTCTTTGAAGCCATAGCTTACATACGCACACTCAAGATCATAAATGCAGAATATTGGCTTGAAAACCAATTAGTTGAAGGCAAAAAAGTATTGGCAGAAGGTGCGCAGGGCAGCATGCTCGATATCGATTTCGGCACCTATCCTTTCGTTACCTCTTCCAACACCATTTCGGCAGGCGTATGCAGCGGTTTAGGCGTAGCACCCTCGCGCGTTGGCGAAGTGTATGGTATCACCAAGGCCTATTGCACCCGCGTAGGCAGTGGCCCATTCCCTACCGAGCTTGAGGATGAAACAGGCGAAGCCTTACGCAAAGCAGGCAACGAATTTGGCGCTACTACCGGGCGCCCCCGCCGCTGCGGATGGATAGACCTCGTAGCCCTGCGCTATGCGGTGATGCTTAGCGGCGTTACAAAACTCATCATAACCAAAGCCGATGTGCTGGATGGTTTCGACCCGGTGAAAGCCGCGGTCGCCTATCTTGTGGACGGCAGGGAAACCAAAGAACTGCCCTACGATATTTGTGATGCAGATATAGTGCCAGTGTATGAAACATTCGCTGGCTGGGATAAACCGGTGAGCGTATGCAGCACCTATGAAGAACTGCCACAGGCCTTCCGTGATTTTTGTCATTTTACCGAGCAATACCTCGGCGCTAAGATCGCGTATATATCCAATGGTACCGGCAGGGATCAGTTACTAAATATTTCTTAGAAAAAAATATTTTTTTTGCTAAAAAAAATTTGGCAATTTCCATAAACTATTAAAATTTTACGACATCAAGTAGATGGCAATGAAATCAAATACAGGAAAAAAGAGCGAAGGCAAGAAAAGCGCAACCGGCAGCGCAAAGCCTACACCCAGGAAAGCATCTTCAAAGCCCGCTAAGCGTATGGATGACGACGATGATGATGATCTTGATGAGGAAGTTGATGAAACTCCCAAAAAGAAAACAGCCGCGAAGAAAACTGCATCAAAGTCCAAAAGCCGTTACGATGACGATGATGATGACGATGCAGAAGACGTTGCCGATGATTATGAAAAAGAAGAAGAGGACGATTATGATATAGAGCAGGACTTTGAAGAGTTTGATCTTCCTAAATCCAAAACAAAATCGGGCGGTAAAAAATCGTCTAAAGGAGATGATGACTTTGATATCGATGACGAGTTCAAAGATCTTGGCTTCTTCAATGATGGCGGCTTTGATGACGATGATGATGATTTCTAACCGTGCAGGCTGCACAAAGGCATAAAACTGTTTTTCCACTGGCCCCCGGCCAGTACAGGGATATAAAATATAAAATGCTGGATTGGGCAAAACAATTCAGCATTTTTCTTTTCCTCGACAGCAACGATTACAGGTCGCAATACGGAAAGTATGAGTGCTTGCTCGCAGCGGGAACTGTAGCGACCATTGCCGATACCTCGCTCGAAGCTTTGCAGGAAATACATAACCTGCATAAGGACTGGTTTTTCGGCCACATAGCCTATGATCATAAAAATGCCCTGGAGCCAAGGCTTTCATCGGGGCACGATGTACAAACAGGCTTCCCTTCCCTGTTCTTCTTTTGCCCGCAAGTGGTCATCCACGTCAACCCGGAGCAGACAGAACTCACCATCGAATCGCATGATATCCCCCCGCAAATCGTGTTCGATACCATCATCAATGCCGGGGCATATACACCTGCATCACTGCCTTCTTTACAGTTCAAATACAATACCAGTCGCGAAGAGTACCTGCATACCATCGCTGCTCTGCAGGAGCATATAGCTAATGGCGACTGTTACGAGATCAATTTTTGCACCCAAGGTTATACTACCGCTCCCCACCTGGAGCCGCTGCACCTGTTTAACCGCCTTAACGAACTGTCCCCTGCACCTTTTGCCGCATATTACCGGCTCGAAGATAAATACATGGCCTGCTCCAGCCCCGAACGTTACTTGCAGAAGAGCGGCAACATATTGCGCTCCCAACCGATAAAAGGTACTGCCCGCCGTGTGGAGAATGCCGCCCTTGACGCTGCCCTGAAAACCGACCTGCAACTGAATGAAAAAGAAAGGGCCGAGAATGTAATGATCGTTGACCTGGTGCGCAATGATCTTGCCAGGAGCTGCGAAACAGGCAGTGTAACCGTAGATGAGCTGTTTGGCATCTATAGTTTTCCGCAGGTACACCAGATGATATCGACCATCAGCGCAACACTTCGTGATACAGAGCCCTTCACCAATGCCATAAAATATTCCTTTCCTATGGGCAGTATGACCGGTGCTCCCAAAGTAAAAGTAATGGAACTGATAGAGCATTATGAACATTCGCGCAGGGAGCTGTTCTCCGGCACGGTAGGCTATATAACACCCGGTGCCGATTTCGATTTTAATGTCATCATCAGGAGCCTTTTCTACAATGCCAGCAATCATTACCTCTCCTACCAGGCAGGAGGCGCCATCACTTACGACAGCATTGCAGAAAAAGAATGGGATGAAATGAGGCTCAAGGCATGGGCCTTAGAGCGCATATTCAATGCTTAATTGTCCAGTTTTACCTCGTACAGTTTAGGCCAGTACTTACCGGTTATAAATATACGGTTGCCTGTACTATCATAGGCTATGCCATTCATCACATCGGGGCCGCGACTGCCATCCGTACTCATACCCTGCGGGCCGTTCATCCTGCTTAGCTCGCTAAGATCGGCGCGGGCCACTACCTTCCCGCTGGCAGTGTCTATTTTCAGGATATAACTGGTCTCCCACTGGTTAGCATAGATATAGCCCCTGATAAACTCCAGCTCGTTGATGTTATCTACAGCCCCGTTCTCGTCCGTTACATGCAGGGTCTTCACCTCCCTGAAACTGCCCGGCTCTATATAATGCAGCAAATTTTTACCATCATCATAAATGAGGTGCCTGCCATCAGTGGTCATGCCCCAACCCTCCGCTGCATTATAAGAAAATGTGCCCTGCGGTTGCAAGGTCCCCGCATCGTATATAAAACCGGTACGCTCCCTGTATGTAAGCTGGTACAATTTACCATTCAGCACAGTGATACCCTCACCAAAATATTTATCGGCCATCTTGTGCGAGGTGATCACTTTCCCTGTTGCCAGCTCGGTCTTACGCACATCTGAAGCCCCATATTCGCCGGTACCCTCATACAATATACCATCCACATATTGCAAACCTTCAGTGAAAGCCTTTGTATCATGCGGATATTCGCGTACTACGCTATACTGCAGTACAGCAGGCACATTGCGCAAGGCAGTTCCTGTATCATCATGAGCAGTTTTTTCATTATGCTCATTACCACAGGACAGGAGCCCCAGGATGGCAAAGCCACAAACAAGGGCAGGTATTTTTGGCTTTTGTTTTTTTAACTTCAACTTAATATTCATATTTATCTTTCCAGGCCTGCTTTAAATAATCTTTCATTCTTGCCTCTATGGCATTATTACCGGGCTCGTACAATTTCGTTCCGCTTATCTTATCGGGCAGGTATTCCTGCTCCACAAAATTACCGGGAAAATCATGTGCATATTTATATCCTTTGCCATAATCCATTTTTTTCATCAGCCCTGTTGGTGCATTGCGTATATGCAGCGGCACCGGCAGGTCTCCGGTCTTATTGATCAGGGCCCTTGCCTTACCCAGTGCCATATAGGAGGCATTACTCTTGGCCGAGGATGCAAGATAAATAGCCGTTTGCGAAAGTATAAGGCTGCACTCGGGGTAGCCGATCAGTTCCACTGCCTGGAAACAACTGGTGGCCAGCAACAAGGCATTAGGATTAGCGTTACCAATATCCTCGCTGGCCAGTATCACCATACGGCGGGCTATGAATTTCGGATCTTCTCCACCGTCTATCATCCTTGCCAGCCAGTAAACAGCCGCATTAGGGTCGCTGCCACGCATTGATTTTATAAAGGCGGAGATGATATCATAATGCTGCTCGCCACCTTTATCATAAATGGCCATTTTGTTCTGCACCACATCTACCACCAGGTCATTGTTCACATCCCTGCTGTCTGCCGGCAGTGATGATGCCACCAGTTCCACAAGGTTCAGCAACCTGCGTGCATCCCCGCCGCTCAGTTGAATCAACGCTTCCCACTCCACAATATTTATTTGTTGTTCCTTTAGCCAGCTATCATTTTCCATGGCCTGCAGCACCAATGCCTTCAGGTGCTCTTCGGTCAGGGGCTTTAATACATACACCTGGCAACGGCTCAGCAAGGCGCTGATCACTTCAAAAGATGGGTTCTCTGTAGTGGCACCTATCAATGTTATGATGCCCTTTTCTACGGCACCCAGCAAGCTATCCTGCTGGGCTTTATTAAAACGGTGTATCTCATCTATGAACAGCAATGCATGACCGGCGGTCCTTGCCTGCTCTATCACGGCCCTTACTTCTTTTACCCCACTGTCTATAGCACTTAATGTAAAAAAAGGAATGTCGAGCGAGCGGGCTATGATCTGGGCAAGCGTGGTTTTGCCAACACCAGGCGGCCCCCAGAATATCATAGAATGGGCCTTGCGGTTATGGATCATCTGCTCCAATACCTTACCCTGCCCCACAAGATGCTCCTGCCCTATAAACGCTTCAAGCGTTTTGGGGCGCATGCGCTCCGCCAATGGTATATGTGATGCGACAGCCATAAATTCAAATTTGTTTAACGGTATTTTCCATAATTTAGCTTCATGCTACGCAAATTACTAATCATTATGCTCCTTTTGAGCACAAAACATGCATGGGCACAAAACAATTATGAACCTTATTACAAGCCCTCAAGCTACCCCAAACCAATACCTAAGGATACCGATAAAACAGATTACCGGAATACAGGCACACCCCTCTCTGATTTCAGGGTTGTGACCCTGCCTTTGAAGAGCACTGATAAGCCCCCGGCTCCGGATATCCCTTCCCGGACCATCACTAAGGCCGATGTGAAAAATGATGCTAACCTGTTCCTCATGCTCTTCAACCCTACATGCGGGCATTGTGAGGATATGACCAAACTGATAGAAGATAATATATCGGTCTTCAAAAATTCAAAGATATTGCTGGTGGCCGCACAGCATATGGGCGAATATCTCGTAATGTTCGAAAAAGGACTGAAAACAAATGACTACCCGCAAATAGCTGTTGGCCTGGACAGTTCTCATCTTATTGACAGGACTTTTATGTACATGTCGTTACCGCAGATAAATATTTATAATAAAGACAGGATCCTGATCAAGCGGTTTTCGGGAGAAATACCTCTTGACTCTTTAAGACAATATGTCCAATAAAGCGTCCGGTACCGGTGCACCTTGCCTTAGAAAAAGAAAATGCAGCCTTAAGCTGCACTTTCTTTTTTAACGTAGTCGCGTATTTTGCGTACGTAGTCGAAATACCCGGCTTGCATACGCATCCAAAAGATGGCGAATATGACCAGCGCAATTCCTAAAAGAGTATAGGTGAACTGCATCCCCTGCTCTCCTCCAAACAGAAGGAAGAGCACCGCACCGATCAGCATGAAAGAAACGAAAACCATGAGGATCATTGGTCCTCCCTGGTCGATCTTCCGGATCTTTGAACTGATCACCACCTGGGTCTTGTCGCCTTTATCCTTGAACTCAATGTGCGTAATAGGCAAGGTCTTGATGTCGGTGACTTGCTCAGCATGGGGTATGATCCTGAGCATCCGGTCTTTTTCAAAGACCTCAAAATCCAGATTGTGTACTCTGACGTGCTTACCCAACAGACGGCCTTTAATGTCATCTACCTTCATAGCAGACTGATACCGATAAGTTCTTGTAAAAAGCATAGGCAAACATTTTTAGTTTAAAAATGACTTGATATGTAAGTTAAGGGTAATTTTAATTAAAAGCAATACCCATCTTCATATAGTTTTATACATCCCTATAATAATAGACGTATAAAGTGAGTGAAAAGTTGGCATAAAAAGGTGAAAATAAAGCTAATATTAACTTTATTCACCGCTTTTCCCCAATGTGGATATGAGGGCTTATTTACTGCCTATCAACTGGTAATACTGCTCTACCATATTGCGGTAATACGGCTTCAATTGCGGAGGAACGGTCTTGTATAATTCCAGCAGTTTTTGCCTGTCCTGCATGTATTTCTGTAATTCAGGGGGTATAGGCCTGCTCATCTCCTGCGCTGTGCGCGATGAGCGCTTATTGTCCTGCTCCTGTTCACGCAGTGCTTTCTCAGCTTCCAGCAGGCGGGTCATTATTTCTTTCTGTCTTTGCAATAGCTCACTGCTTAGCCTCCTGTTCACAAGATCGGTCTCGGTACGGTCCATTTTTTCCTGCAGTTCACGCAGTTCTTTAGCACTGTTGCCACTGCGGCCATTGAGCATATTGCCCAGTTCCTGCAATTGCCTGCGTATGGCGGCCTGCTGAGCTGCCAGCCGTGCTATCTCTTCAGCATTGCCATTCTCACCCTCCTGCTGCGCACCAGCCTGCTGCTGCTGCCCGTTCTGCCCTGCTTTTTCACCCTGCTTGCCCTGTTGTGGCTTTCCTTCCTTTCCCATTTGCTGCATCGCATCACCCAGGCTCTGCTGCTGGGTTATGATATCCGATAATTGCTTGCCGGCAGCACCGGGTTTAGGGCTCATACCCCCTGGTTTGTTACACATACCCGCACCCGGTTTCTTAGCCATCGATTTCATTTGCATCAGGTTGGCAAGGGCCTCATTAAGTATGAGTGCCAGGTTATTGGTATTGGTCATGATATACTGCTGGCGTGTTATGGCATCGCTAAGGTGCCGGGCTTCCAGCGAGGCTATGGTCATGCCCATATTCTTCTCCAGCTCGGTGGTCTCCTTATTGATAATGGCGGCCAGTTTAAAACTCTTCAGGCTCATTTTATAAAGACTGTCCTTTATCATTACAGAATTACTGCGCAGCCTGTTCTGCTCCTGCTGGTTGGCGATATATTGCTTGCTCGATGGCGATACATACTGTACGCTGTTCATCAGCTTTTCCTGGTCGAAGGAGAGGCGTATCAGGTTGGTGAGCATTTGCCGCACTGTTTTTATATCAGCATCTATCTCTTCCATATTCATACCCCCTGCAGCAGCCATCAGCGAATTGGCCATATCCTGGAGATTCTGCGCTGCCTGTTGTTCCGATTCACTTGCCTTACTCTTCTGCCCGCTGCTTAGCTGTTGCTGGCTTTTTTGCATATTCTGCTGTGCCTGCTTGCCCTGCTGCTGCGGCTTATCCATAGATTGTTTCTGCTGCATCTGCTCATTCAGCTTATCCATGGCTTTCATATCTTTTGCCATGGCGCTGTCCAGCTCTTTCTTCAGATCTTCCTGTTGTTTAGCCAGTGCTTCGGCATCCTTTTTACCGTTATCGGTTTCCTTTTGCAGTGCACTTTCTTTTTGGGCCAGCTCATTCATTTTATTGGCCATATCTTCTAGGCGCATTTGCATTTCCAGCTTCTTCATCAGTTCCTGCATGCGTTTCAGGTCCATATCAAAAAGCTTATTCTCCTGCTCCATCTGCTGCATGGCCTGGAAGGCTTTATCCTTATTGAGTTGCTGCATGAGTTCCTGCAGCTTTTTCATTTGTTCTTTCAGTTCATTATTCAGCAGGTTATCCATCTGCTTTTTCAGCTCTTCCTGCTTTTCCTTCAGGTCATCGCTATAGTCTTTTTGCTTGCTCTGCTGCACCTGCTCTTCAAAACGTTTCTTCGTGTTCTCAATTTGTGTTTGCAGCTTCATCTCGTTATCCATCATATCCTGCAGCGCCTGTTTTTGCTGCCAGTCCATATCCTGGCTCTGCAGCATCTTGTTCTGCATTTCCTTAAAGTCATTGCGCATCTGCTGTGTTTGCTCCGCGCTGTTGCTCAGTCCCGAGTTTATTTGCTGTGCATTGGCATTGATGGCCGAGTCGAGCTGTTTGGGGTTGAACATAGAGTAAGACATCATTTCGCTGCGCGATGCTTTGCTGCCGTGCACACCGTCATTATCCCATGCCTCGATATAGTAACTCACTTTTTGCCCGGCCTGCAGGTTCAGCGATTCCACATCAAAATACTGCTGGAAGGAGGTAAGCGATCCCGCCGTGATTTTTACCGGCAGGCTCTTTTCGGTTACAACTTTGTCCTTATTATCACTCACTTTGTAATGGAACAAAACCCTTGTGATACCGTAATCGTCTCCTGCGGTGCCGCTCAGCAATATTTGCTTTCCCGTTACCGTATCCCGAAACTCCTGCACCTGCAGTACAGGGTACTGGTCGGGTATTACCTGCACAGCATAGTGATAGCTGTCTGTTACATTGGCCTGTTTGTTACGCAGGGTAAAGGTGTAAGAAGTATCATTCAGGAAACGGTATTGGAAGCCATATATCGAGTTATTGCCTGGTATGGCTGCTGCACTACCGTCACCAAATTTTATAAGAGCCTCATCGGTATGCTCTGCTACGAAGGCCCAGTGTACGGTAGTGCCCACGGGTAGCGTCATGTCACCAAGACTGCTGCGCACCTCATTTTTTTTGCCGATATAGGCCGGGTAATCAATAGCTATCTTGAAAGCTTTTAATACAGGTTTCTGCACCACTTTAAGCGTATAAGGCTGTGAATAGTAACCGGCAGCGAACAGGCGAAAGGATACGTCCTCGGTAACATTGCGGAAAGTGTATTGAAAGTGGTGGTTCTCGAGCACCTGCATAGGCACTTTTTCCGATCCCAGTTCTATCGACATTTCATTGGGCAAGGCCGCACCCTTTACCTCTACCTTAAGGGTTATATCGGCATTGCGCACGGTTTGAAGCGGTGAGTTCTTTATAATGAACTGAAAAGGAGCGGGCTTTTCAAACGACCTCGTAGGCTGCAATAAGCGGTCCGATGCATCACGAAATACATTCGGGGCAGCCACTAATATAAAAATGCCAACCAAAAGCACAGGAAGCAGGAAACGGAGGTATTTCTTGTTCTTCGAATAATCTATGGCTGAGCCTATAGGCAACGACCACAACTGACCCGCCTTCTGATCGATACTGGCCTCTACCAGCGCACGGCTGGCATTAGGGTCTGCATGCTTTTTAAGCTGTAGTATATTGAGCAGTTTGTCGCTTATTTCCGGGAAGTGCTGGCCTACGATAGTGGCAGCCTGCTCATGCGAAATGGTACTGCCCAGCCTGGCCATTTTACTCAATGGTATGGCTACCCAAACCACCAGTGCGGTGAGGCCGAGGCTTACGAAAAGGGAATCGGCAGTTACGCGCAGCCAAACAGGCATGTACAGGTAATACTCGCTCACGCTTACCATCAGGATATAGGCCAAAAGGCAGCTAAGGAATATAAGTGAGCCCTTTATCACCTTATTAGCATAATACTTACGTATAAATGCGTCTAATTTCGATATCAGCCAGTCGTAATTGCTCATAGATTCAGAACATGCAATATAAGGGAATTATTGCATCGAAAATCATAAAAAAACATAAGCGGATATAGCCTTATATCATGTATAGGCTATGCATAAAAAGCTATCCTTACCTTTGCATGCCTTAGAGGTATTTATTACATGATACAATTATACCCCTCGCATGCCGCTGATGCGCTGGAATTTAATAAGATACTTAAGCTGTTGGCACAAAAGTGCCGTACCGATGCTGCACTGGAACGTGTAGAAGCCATACGCTTTCATACCCGCCTCGACTATATCGAAAAAGAACTACTGCAAACAAGCGAATATAAGACCATCCTCAGCGGACCGGACCAGGTACCCAATGATTTTACCCGTAATGTGCAGAAAGAACTAAAACTTTTAGGTGTACAGGGTGCTGTACTCAGCGGTGAGCAATTGCTGGCCATGCTGCGCCTGGCACTGAATATGCGGGATATTTTGCTCTGGTTCAAAAAACACAATGAACTTTTTCCTACACTCAGGGCTCTTATCACTCATATCAATTATGAGAAAGAGATCGCGGTCATCATCAGCTCAGTGATCGACGAGACCGGCAATGTGCGCGACACTGCATCAAAAGAACTCATGCAGATACGAACAGACTTGTCGGGCACAAGGCAGCACTTGCGCAAGACCTTCGAGGCTGCACTCCGCAAACTGAACAAACAAGGATACCTGGCCGACATATCGGAAGGCTTCCTTAATGGCAGGCGTGTGGTGGCGGTGATGGCAGAATATAAACGCATAGTGAAGGGCATATTGCATGGCGAAAGCGACACCCAAAAAACAGCATTTATAGAACCCGAAGAAACCATCGAGTTAAACAACGAAGTTTATTCGCTGGAGCGGGCTGAAGCAAGAGAGATACAAAGGATACTGGCGCAAACGACTGCCGCGCTCTCTGTATATCATCCGCAACTGGATACGTATTACCACATTTGCGGCCTCTTCGACTTTATCAGGGCCAAGGCCAGCCTGGCCATAGACATCAATGCCGTCATGCCACGACTTAGCCCCCACCCGGGCCTGCATCTCATCAAAGCCTACCATCCCCTGCTGCTATTGCATAACAAAGAGCATAATAAGCCCATCGTACCGCTCAATATAGAGCTCGATAAGCAACGCCGGATACTTATTATAAGCGGGCCTAATGCCGGTGGCAAAACAGTATCGATGAAAACAGTGGGCCTGCTGCAACTGATGTGCCAGGCCGGCCTGCTGATACCCGTTGACAAAAATTCAGAACTGGGTGTCTTCAAACAGCTCATGATACATATTGGCGATACTCAATCCATAGAGCATGAGTTAAGTACTTATAGCGCGCACCTGCGCGACATGAAATACTTCCTTGATTTCGCCAATGGCAAGACCCTCTTTTTCATCGACGAATTAGGCAGCGGTTCCGACCCTAACCTTGGGGGGGCCTTTGCCGAAGCTATTGTAGAAGAACTGGCGCACAAACACGCTTATGGTATTATTACCACCCATTACCTGAACCTGAAAGTAATGGCGGGTAAAGTAGGTGGTATCATAAACGGGGCAATGGCTTTCGATGAAGCACGGCTGGAGCCCCTGTATCAGCTGACGACCGGCAAGCCCGGGAGTTCATATACATTTGCCATAGCGCAGCGTAGCGGCCTGTCGCCTAAAATCATAGAGCGTGCCCGCGAACTGACACAACGCGAGCATTTTAAGCTGGACAAAATGCTGCACAGGACCGAGCAGCAATCCGTAAGGCTGGGCGACAAAGAAAAAGAACTGGATAAACTGATCAGGGAAAACCAGAAACTGAAAAAGAACTACGAAGAGCTGACAGACAAGGAGAAACTAAAGCAGCAACAGGCAACCCTGAAACTGCAGAACCAGATCAAAAAAGAAGAGCTCGATTACCTGCGCGATACAGAACGCAGGTTCAAACAAATAATACAGGACTGGAAGAAGACAGAGAATAAACAAGAGGTGATACAGGCCGCCGAGCAGGTACTCTTCAGGGGCAAACAGGTACAAAGCAATGCCGCAGCAGCCAAAAAAGCTGATAAAAATTACGAACCTACGGGCAGCAAACCCCAGGTGGGCGACATGGTACGCAATACCATGAACCACCAGGTGGGTACGTTAACAGAGCTGCGCGACAAACGGGCCATTGTAAAGATCGGCAACCTGCCTTTTAATGTTAATATTGAGGAATGGGTGACCGTGAGGAAGAAAGCTAAGCCGACGCAGCAGCAGAAATAATATGTACCGACAAATAAACGGTATAGCCAATTAAAAAAATAAAGAACGTTAACAAATACCCTATAGCCACCAGCAACATGTAAAACACGGACCGGAGCCAGCCGGAGCCATATACTTTTCGCAGCGCTATCACAAAATACACAGCCACTAATAGTGGAAGGAACGACTGTATATAAGAAATTACCTCCTGGAAAAAATTAGTGGTATGCTCCGGCACATCAATTAGGATAAGTGGCAATATTATGAACACAAACGAATGAACATGCAACGAAAAGATAGTATGATCTGCAAAATTGGTCTCTTTTCGCTTCAGGTACAGCAGGCTTAAAAAAGCCGCCATGAACGGAATTAAAAAGAAGAAGACCTTGGGCGCCGCATGTGCAACACTGCTCAGCAGCTCTTCACTCTTTTCGGGATCACGCATTACCCGCGACAAGGCGAGAAGAACTTTCCGGTTACTGGTATCGCCTTTTGCACGCCTCTTAGCACCTGCCGGCTTTAGCATATTGGCAGTATGCGCGCGTTGCAATGAATCTGCGCTCAATTTTTCTGCTGTTATGGGCCTTACATCATCCCTTACAGCATTAGCAATATTTTCATGTGTTGCTGAGAATAGAAAAAATAGCAGGAAAAAAACAGCGCTCACAAATATGTACAGCGATATAGGAGGGATATACCGCATTCGCTGCTTCTTTTGATACGCAACCGTCAACGCACCAGGCCTATACACCAAAGCCTTTAGTGTTTTCCAGAATTTAGAATCGTAATGGAAATAATGCCCGGCAAAATGTATCACCAATCCCCAGAAAGTATCCTTATGCAAATGCGTTTCCTGCCCGCATTGGGCACAATAATTATGACTGGCATGAAACCCGCAATTAGGGCAAATAATTTCCTGTTGATGAGACATATCCTGCTTACACAGGCTAAGATAACATTTCAGCCAAATAAGCCAAAGATCACATCATTCCTTTTACAATGCTCCCAAGCTTCTTCAGCCCCCTTTCCACTTCCGGCTTCCACGACATGCCATAACTAAGGCGCATGCAATTATGATAACGCTCCTGCAAGGTGAACATACTGCCGGGCGCTATACTTATCTTTTGCAGCATCGCATCCTGGTATAGCTGGTAGGTGTCTATCTTTTTATCCAGTTCCACCCAAAGGATAAAGCCCCCCTGCGGGTTAGTGACCTTTGTACCCTCAGGGAAATATTCTCCTATCGCGCGTATGAACTGCAGGCTGTTGGCATGCAGTGTCTGGCGCAGTTTCCTGAGATGGTGCTCATACCTGCCGGTGGCTAAAAAATTGGCTACAGCTGCCTGCTGAGGTGTGGCAGTGGTTATGCTGTGATATAGCTTCAACCGTTTTATTTTCTCCAAGTGCTTACCCGGCGCTACCCAGCCTACCCTGTAACCGGGGGCCAGCGTTTTGGATATCGAACTGCACCACAGCACATTCCCCTCTTCATCAAAGCTCTTGCAGGACTTAGGTCTCTTCTTGCCAAAATACACATCACCATACAGGTCGTCCTCGATAAGCGGCACCCCGTGGAAGGAGAGCATTTTCACCATCGCCTCTTTCTGTTCATCCGGCATGCAATAGCCCAGGGGGTTGCTGAAGTTAGGCACGAAAAAGCAGGCCTTTACCTTATGTTTCCGCAACACCTTTTTCACATCATCCGGGTCCACACCGGTATCAGGGTCCGTAGGCATCTCCAGCACTTTCAGGCCCATACTGTTTGCCAGCCTCAGTGTGCCGAAATACACCGGGCTTTCCACAGCTATGGTATCCCCGCGCTGTGCAAGGGCCATCAGGCAGTAAGATATTGCGTTCATACTTCCGGCAGTGGTCACCAGGTCGCTGGCATGTAAATGGCCACCCCAGTGCATCGACCAGCGTGCTACCTGCCTGCGCAGCAATTCATTGCCCTGCAATTGCTCATACGAGGTGGCATTGGCGGGCATCTCCCGTACAGCCTGCATCATCGATTTATTGAGCCTTGCCAATGGCAGCAGTTCCGGCGCGGGCACGCTTAACGAAAACTTAATAATACCCGGCATATCAAAATCATCATACACCTCCGATATAATGGCCTCTACATTCTTGTTCTTTGACGACAGCGGCGGGTCGCTTTTTTCTATCTTTTGAGGAAAGCGCGCAGGGTTGAAGCGGACATAATATCCCGACTGCGGCCGCGACTCGATGAGGCCCTTACCCTCGAGATGGTAATAGGCCTGCAATACCGTGCTCACACTCATACCATGTTCTTTGCTCAGCACACGCACCGATGGCAGTTTATCCCCAATACGCAACACCTTATTCATGATCTGCTGCTGTATGCTGTCTGCTATATGCAGGTACAGGTGCTCCTGTTTACCGCGCTGTGTTATCTTCATGTTATAAAAACTGTTATGGTCAAAAATACAGAAATTGTATCTGTTTTGTTTCAAACTTTTTTTTGAATTTTGACCCTGAACTTATGAACAAGAACACCAAGGCCTGGATTGCACTCGTCTTTATCTGCATCACCTGGGGAACAACATATTTAGCCATCAGGATCGGCGTATTACACTACCCGGCCTTCCTGTTTGCCGGCATAAGACAACTGGTAGGCGGCATTATCCTGATGATCGCAGCCTTTGCAGCAAAGCGAAATATCGACTGGAGCAGGGAACATATATTACGTAATGCTTTGATCGGCGGGCTGATGATAACAATGGGCAATGGCCTGGTGACATGGGGCGAAAAATACATCCCCAGCGGTGTTGCAGCACTTATCTGTTCCATGATGCCCATTTTCGCAGTGCTTTTCAACCTGCTTTCGTCAAGGAAAGAACATTTTAATATTACCATAGCCATCGGTCTCGTGCTAGGTACGCTTGGTGTAGGCATTATATTCAAAGACAACATTAAGGACTTTAGCAATACAGCATACATTGGTGGTATGATCGCCACACTGATAGCTACCTCCTCATGGGCCCTGGGCAGCATTATATCCAAAAAGAATACCCGGCAGACCAATCCTATGTTCAATTCAGGTATGCAGCTCTTCTTCGGGGGCGTATTTCTTTTATTGTTCAGCCCTGTTGTCGATGACTATAAGGGCATTGATTACGCGAACAGCGATGCCCTGTTATCTTTAGCTTACCTTATTGTCTTTGGCTCAGTAATAGCTTATGCCGCTTATAATTTTGCGCTCAGCACACTGCCTGTCGGCGTAGTAACATTATATGCCTATGCCAATCCCCTGGTAGCTGTGGTGATGGGTTACCTGCTGATGAGTGAGCCGCTTAATATTTATACGGTACTGGCATTTTTAACCATAGTTGTCGGCGTTTACCTGGTGAACAGGGGCTATCGCCGCCAGCACAGGTATATGGACGAACCCGACCCGGTAGATGCAATAGCTGCATTCCCGGTCGAAAATTGATAACGTAAAAACTATTTGATATGGACTACACGATCTCCATTACAAGACAGGAAGAAAGGAAAGTAAAAGAAAGCTCTTTGGCCCCATTTGGCACGCAGCCTACCGAACACATGTTCATCTGCGAGTATAAAAAAGGACAATGGCACGATCCGCGTATTGTACCCTTCTCAGATCTTGTCCTCAGCCCCTTCACCCTTTGCCTGCACTATGGGCAAACGGTTTTCGAAGGCATGAAAGCCTTTACCATGGAAGACGGAAGGGTCAATATTTTTCGCCCGTTAAAGCATTACGAACGGTTCAGCCGTTCTCTTGAGCGCCTTTGCATGCCCGCAGTTCCCCAGGGCCTGTTCATAGAGGCACTTCACCAGCTCATCCAGCTCGATGCCGGATGGATACCCAACGATGAAGAAGGCTCCCTGTATATCCGTCCGTTCATGATCGCGTCCGAAGAACGTATAGGTGTCAAGGCGGCCGATGAATATTTGTTCATGATCGTATGCTCGCCTGCATACCAGTATTATTCAAAGCCCCTGAAAGTAAAAGTGGAGACGGAATTTGTACGCGCAGCTGAAGGTGGCACAGGTTATGCCAAATGCGGTGGCAATTACGGCGCAGCACTTTACCCCACACAACTGGCGCGCAATGAGGGCTACGACCAGGTGATATGGACCGACGCCAAAACACATGAATTCATAGAAGAATCGGGTACAATGAACCTGATGTTCTTTATAGACAATGTGCTGTTCACCCCACCATTGTCAGGCACCATACTCGATGGTGTTACCCGCGACTCTATGCTTAAGCTGGCAAAGGAAATGGGTATCAGCACTGCAGAAATGGCCATCAGTTACAAAGAGATACAAGTGGCTTTGGAAGCAGGCAAGCGTGTTGAAGCTTTCGGCGCAGGCACAGCAGCCGTGGTGGCCCCTATCGAGACCATTGCCATTAATGGTACACATTACCAATGTTATGTAGGCCAGGATGCAATGATGTACCGGCTGAAACAGGCCCTCTGTGATATTCGCAAAGGCCTTAGACCCGATACCCATAACTGGAACTATATTTTGCAATAATGAAGCCGTTTACTATATCGTATAATGATTACACGATAACCAGCGATAAAGCACTCATCCCGGTAGAGGCTCTGCACAAATGGCTATCGGAAGAATCATACTGGGTAAAGAACATCCCCTTCGACGTAGTAAAGAATTCCTTCGAAGGATCATTTACTATCGGCATATTGAAGGATGAGGAGCTGGTTGGCTATGCCCGCCTGGTTACCGATTATGCAACACTGGCCATACTTGCCGATGTATTTGTAGTGGAAGCCCACAGGGGCCGGGGGCTTAGTAAAAAGATGATGGAAGTAATGCTTGGCCTCGACTGGGTAAAGCGTCTTCGCAATATAATGCTGGGCACCCGCGATGCACAGGGCCTGTATGCGCAATTCGGCTTTATCAATCCTGAATTTCCCGGGCGCATCATGCAACTGCATCAACCCAGCATATATGGCGACATGAATAATACATGCAGATAAATACATAGTACATGGAAACACTGAATTATTTGAACAGTACGAGGCGCCTTTTTCTTTACTACAAGCAGTTGGGCGAAGGAGCGATGGAGCAACTGAAAGATGAAGAACTATTCTGGCAGCCCAATGAAGAAAGCAATAGTATAGCCACAATAGTGAAACACCTATGGGGCAATATGCTCAGCCGCTGGACTGACTTTATGACCACCGATGGCGAAAAGCAATGGCGGCAGCGCGATGCAGAGTTTGAGAACGACTGGAAAGACCGGGAGACACTTATGAAAAAATGGAACGAGGGCTGGCAGTGCTTAATGGATGCGCTCAGTAGCATCACAGATGCCGACCTCGATAAGGTCATCTACATACGCAACGAAGGGCATACCGTAATTGATGCAATCAACAGGCAACTGGCACACTACCCCAGCCATGTGGGGCAAATGATCTACATAGCCAAGCTGTGCCGCAATGACGGGTGGAAAAGCTTATCCATACCCAGGAACAGCTCGGGGGCCTACAATGCCGAAAAGTTCGCAAAAGAGAAAGGCACCAGGCACTTCACAGACGACATACTGAATAAGAAGGGTTAAAATCAAAGCCGCAGGTTAGACAACCTGCGGCTTTTTCGGTTCTATTTTATTGTCTAGTCTAGTCTGTTGTTTTTTCATGGCTTTTCCAGCCTTTCTTCTCCACAATATACGAAATTATAAGACCTGATCCGCCACCTATAGCAATGAGTGCAAAATATATTTGCGGAAAATCCCGGTAATACGTTTCGCCTGATGGAGTAAATGCCTTGTGATTCAGGTACAACTCATCGATAAAGAAAGCAATGAGCAATCCAAGACCTGAACCCAGCACCAGTAATCCATACTTTAGGTTGGCATAAAACCTTGGTCTTTGTCCCATCTGCCGGGGGTTGATACCCCGTTCTATCAGGGCCATGTTCTCCCTGTTACGCAAATACACTATACCGAAGATGGTTGCGAACATGCCAACCGAACCTATTAATGGGACTAATGCTTCCGGACCACTCATGATCTTGATTTTTTTGTTTTAAACGGTTATACAGTATAGGACTACCGGTTTACACAACAGGTTACAGGGCATAAGAAAAAAAATTATTACACCCTATTGCCGTAACCTGTATGTACTTTACAGCGTCTATATACAAACAATGCAGGAGCAAATAAAGGATGCCGATATCATTCAACAGGTATTGAAGGGGCAGCAGGCTGTCTTTTCGATACTGGTGGATCGATACGGGCATTTCGTATTTACCATTGCGCTTAAGTATGTGAACAGCCGCGAGGAGGCCGAGGAACTGGCACAGGATACTTTTGTAAAGGCCTACCGTTTCCTCGCCGATTTTAATAATAAAAGTAAGTTCAGCACCTGGTTATATACCATAGCCCACAACACCTGCCTGTCGTTCCTGCGAAAAAAACAGGGGATCACTATTGCTGCGGATGAAGAACAGATCAATATGATTGCCGAACGCAGCGGCATGGCAGAACAGGCTTCGCACCTCGGCGAAAGCCGCTCACAAAAAAAGGTGCTTGCAGAAGCAATACACATGCTGCCGCCTGCCGATGCCGAACTGATCAACCTATTTTACATGGCCGGGCAAAGCATTGAAGAGATAGGCCTCATAACGGGTATGGATGCCAATAATGTCAAGGTGAAACTGTTCAGGGCGCGGCAAAAGCTGAGGAGCATTATTGAAAAATATTACCGGGATGAATTAAGTTATCTGTAACCAATGATCGTTAATTTTATACCTGCTATGGGCAAAGAAGAAATGGAAATGCAGTTATGGTCTTATATAGATAAGACCTGCAGTGATGCTGAGGCGCAGCGCATTGCCGCCCTTGTAGCAGGTAATAAGCAATGGCAGGCTGCCCATCAGCAATTGCTGGCCCTTCATCGCACACTTACCGTTATTGAGCCCGGCCAGCCTTCCATGCGCTTCAGCAAGGATGTCATGGAGGCAATAAGCGTTGCGCAGCCCGTACCTGCCAGCAAAAGCTATGTCAATCCATGGGTACTGCGGGGGGTAATGGCTGTTTTCGTCTTATTGCTCGCAGTCATCTTCATATACACATTACCACTTATCAATTGGTCTTCGGCAGCCAGGCCGGCAATGCCTTTCCGTTTTGATCTCAGCAAACTTGATATTGGTAAATGGTGGATGGCCATTGCGGGGGTCAACATCGTTTTACTCATTATATTTCTCGATGCGTTTTTCCGGTTTAAGACAAAACATGCTCGGTGAGCACAAGCCTTCCGCTATCATCTTCTTATAGGCATGAACGTAAAAAGATGATCACAACCTGTTCAGCACACCGAGGTCAAAATCTTCCATACTGCCCAGTTTGGCATCTGCCAGGGCAAAACGAGGGTCGTCAAAATGCAGCGCATCAGGCACCACGATCACCTTCATGCGGGCAGCCTTACCGGCTATCATACCGTTCACGGAGTCCTCGAGCACAGCACATTGCAGCGGCGAAGCGCCAAGCTCGGCAGCACAGTCGAGAAAAACTGCCGGGTGCGGCTTGCCCAGTTCTGCCCTGTCGGCCGAGTGGATGGCCTCGAAATAGTGCTTGATATCGAAGTGGCTTACCAGTTCATCGATCATCCGGTACGGTGATGACGAGGCCAGGCCTATCTTATAATGATGCGCTTTCAATAAGGCCAGTGCCTTCTTCACACCCTTCAATACCGATCCTTTTTCTTTAGATGTAGTTATTATATCATCTAATATCTCATCGGCCACTTCAACCGGGCTGCTGCCCTCCCATGGAAATTTAACAGACCAATAATCGGTAACCTCGTATATACGCAGGCCTGTTGTTTCCTTAAAGCGCTCACGCGTGATAGGTATGCCATGCTTCCGGGCCACGCGCAGCATACTCTCGCCCCAAAGCGGCTCAGTATCAAGCAGTAAACCATCCATATCAAAAAGTACCGTATCTATCATATAATGCAATAAGTAAAAGGCAATATCCAAAAATGCCTGTGTCAATGATCTAAAGAGTGCTGCAAATATCGGTCTTGGGTGATATTTCGGGTGAAATTTTTGGCTTATGGCCGGTGAAATTCCCGTCAAATACTATTTTTGTAAAAAACCAACATATATTATGCGGAAAGCTATACTGTCCCTGGTTGCCGGGACATTTTGTATTGCGGCGGGCATTCCGGCCTCAGGCAATATTAAATTTACCGAATATGACCTGCCTAACGGCCTGCATGTGATCCTGCATGAAGACCATGCAACACCTATCGTGGCCGTATCTGTGATGTACCACGTAGGCTCAAAAAATGAAGACCCTGAGCGTACAGGCTTTGCCCACTTTTTCGAGCACCTGCTTTTCGAAGGCAGTGAGAACATAAAGCGCGGCGAATACATGAAGCTGGTACAGGCTGCCGGTGGCCAGTTGAATGCCAATACTACACAAGATCGTACCTACTATTACGAAGAGCTGCCATCCAACCAACTGGAACTGGCCCTATGGATGGAATCTGAGCGCATGCTGCATGCCAAGATAGATGACATAGGTGTGGAAACACAGCGTAAAGTGGTGAAAGAAGAAAAGAAACAACGTTACGACAACACCCCATATGGCCAGTTGCTCAACGTGGTATATGAGAACGACTTCACAAAACACCCTTACCGCTGGACGCCTATAGGCAAGGAGCAATATATAGACCAGGCGAAGCTGACCGAGTTCATGGACTTTTACAAGACCTTCTATGTGCCTAATAACGCTGTACTGGTAATAGGTGGCGACATTACAGTCGACCAGACCAAGGCACTGATCGCAAAATACTTTGCCCCGATACCCAAAGGTACTAAGCCTATACCCCGCCCCAATATAGTGGAGCCGGAACAAACAGCAGAGCGCAGGGTGAAATTCTATGACAACATACAATTGCCTGCGGTCATCGTGGCATATCATGCACCTAAGCTGGGATCGGACGACTCTTATGCTATGGACATGCTTACCAACCTGCTCTCCAGGGGCAAGAGTTCACGTTTCCATAAAGAATTAGTGGACAAACAACAGAAAGCACTGGAATCAGGCGCTTTCTCCATACCTAATGAAGACCCGGGCGTAGTGCTGATGTTTGGCATAACCAATGCCGGAGTACAGCCCGATGACCTGGAAAAAGGCATGCTTGCCGAAGTGGATAAAGTAAAGAACGGTGACATTAGCGATGACGACCTCCAGAAACTTAAAAATCAGCAGGAAAACGATTTTGTATCGCAGAACCAGCGCATCCTCGGCGTCATCAATAACCTGGCTACTTATTACACCTTCCTCGGCAATGCCAACCTCATCAATACAGAACTGGAACGTTATAATAAAATAACCAAAGCCGACCTGAAACGCGTAGCCAATAAATACTTCACAAAGGAAAACCGCCTCGTGGTGGATTATTTACCCAAATCGGCACAAAAAAATAACTGATCATCAGCTCTGTGAGCTTCAAAATATACAGCATGAAAAAAATCATTCTATCGATATTAACAATAGCACTGGCAACGGGAGCATGGGCACAGGAGCTGGATCGCAGCGTACGCCCCAAACCCGGCCCTGCACCTATTATAAAACTGGGTGAAACAAAAAGCTTTACCCTCGATAACGGGCTCAAGGTATTTGTGGTAGAGAACCACAAACTGCCTACCGTATCCATGGACATACAGTTTGACATCAAACCCGAACTGGAAGGCGACATGACCGGCTTTCACGATATGATGTCGGAGTTGCTTACCAGCGGCACCAAAACCCGCTCTAACGACGAGTTTAATAAACAAATAGATTTCATTGGCGCAAGCATTAGGGCAAGTGCTGATGAGATAAGCGCCGGCGGCCTCAAGAAGCACATCAATAAAATAATGGAGCTGGTGAGCGATGTGGCCATGAATGCCGACATGAAGCAAAGCGAACTGGACAAAATAAAGAAACGCACCTTATCTGAACTGGAAGTAGCCAAAAACCAGCCCGATGCTATGCTGAGCAACCTGACAGCAGTACTCAACTATGGCAAGAAACATCCTTACGGCGAAGTGGCTACCGAAGAAACGGTGAACAAGATAACACTGGAACGCTGCAAGAAATATTACAACACCTACTTCCGCCCCAATGTTGCTTACATGGCAATAGTGGGTGATATAACTCTTGCCGAAGCAAAACCACTGGTGGAAAAATACTTTGGCAAATGGCAAAAGGACGTAGTGCCTACCTCTACTTACCAGGTATCTTACCCCATGACCCTGCGCGTGAACAAAGTAGCATTTGCTGCAAGGGAAGGCGCAGTGCAGAGCGTGGTGAACGTAACCCTGCCGATACTGCTGAGGCCCGGTATGGAAGATGTGATACCTGCCAAGGTAGCTAACGCCATTTTAGGTGGTGGCTCCCAGGGCCGCCTGTTCCTCGACCTCCGCGAAAAACACGCATGGACCTACGGCAGCTACTCATCACTTAGGGAAGATGACATGGTAGGCAACTTTACCGCTAACGTAAAATGCCGCAATGCCGTGACCGATAGCGCAATAGGCGCTGTGCTTGAAGAAATGAAAAGACTGCAAACTGAAAAAGTGAGCGATGAAGACCTGCAAAACAGTATTGCTTACCTGTCGGGCAATTTTGCCATAGGTCTTGAAAGCCCTGAGCGCGTAGCACAGTATGCCATCAATATAGAGCGCTACAACATGCCTAAGGATTACTACCAGAACTACCTGAAAAAGCTGAGCGAAGTAACCTCCCAGGATGTGCAGCTGATGGCCCAACGCTATATAGTTGCTGATAATACAAATATCATCGTAGTAGGCAGCAGCGACATAGCCCCCTCGCTGGCGCACTATGCCAGCAGCGGCAAAGTAAGCTACTACGACAACTATGGCAATAAAGTAGAGCCTACCATGACCAAAGCCGTGAGCGGTGATATTACAGCCGATGACGTACTGAAAAAATACATCAATGCCATAGGCGGCGAAAAGACCCTGAATGGCATCAAGGATATCAAAACAGTGGCCAGCAGTGAGTACCAGGGCATACCCCTCGTGATCACAGAGGTTAAAAAATCACCTAATAAAATGATGGTTTTGGTTGAAGGCAATGTGAACGGCAATAAAATGACCTTGCAAAAGATAGCCTTCGACGGTAAAAGCGGCTATATGGAGGCACAGGGACAGAAAAAGGATATGGATGCCGATATGATAGAAAGCACAAAAGCTGATGCCGATATAGCCGTGGAAATGCACCCGGAAAAATATGGCCTCAAATACACGCTTAAGGGAATAGAGACCGTAGATGGCAGTGATGCCTATGTATTGGAATCAGCTTCGGATAAAGGCAAGAAAACCACTTCCTACTTTGATACTAGGAGCGGGCTGCTCGTGAAGAAGGTGGAAAGCAATGGGGAAGGCAGCCAAAGCACAGAATATGCCGATTATAAAGAAATACCCGGCACAGGTGGCTTTAAGATACCGTACACTGCCAAGCAAGCATCTGGCGCCCAGGTATTCACAGCAAAAGTGGAAACAGTTGAAGTGAACAAGAACATACCGGATTCACAGTTCCAGTAAAAATAAATACCATATAAAACAAAGGCCACCTAAGGGTGGCTTTTGTTTTTTAAAAAAGCTGCTATTTTTTCAGTCTATAGGCTTATTTACCTATCCCGAAAGCCGTACATTCTATGTACCTTTGCGCAAACCGAATCGGAAATTATGGCAGACGTACTGCATAAAGTGATAGAAGAAAACCGGCAGGGCGAGGCATATGCCCCCTTTGCCGCCGACCCTAATGAATACAGTAAAAAATTCTACATAGAAAGTTATGGCTGCCAGATGAACTTCAGCGATAGCGAGATCGTGGCCTCCATACTACAGGAGGAAGGCTTTGGCGCTACCCGCAATTTTGAAGAGGCCAGCCTCGTGCTGCTCAATACCTGCTCGATACGCGAAAAGGCCGAACAGACAGTACGTAACAGGCTACAGGCATTCCGCAAGATAAAGGAGCAAAAACCGGGCATGCTCGTAGGCGTGCTGGGCTGCATGGCCGAGCGCCTGAAGGCCAAATTCCTCGAAGAAGAAAAGCTGGTGGATATCGTGGTGGGTCCCGATGCCTACCGCAGCCTCCCCGGCCTTATCTCGGAGGCCGAAACCGGGCAGAAAAGTGTGAACGTATTGCTGAGCCGGGAAGAAACCTACGCCGACATTGCCCCCGTGCGATTGGACAGCAACGGCATCACCGCATTTGTAAGCATCATGCGGGGTTGCAACAATATGTGTTCCTTTTGCGTAGTGCCCTTTACCAGGGGCCGCGAACGCAGCAGGGATGCCCACAGCATCGTAAACGAATGTAAAGACCTCTTCGAACGCGGGTTCAGGGAAGTGACCCTGCTGGGCCAGAACGTGGATAGCTATTATTATAATGCCTCTGAACAGGAAAATGACGCCGTAACCTTTGCCAGGCTGCTCGAAATGGTGGCCCATATATCGCCGCTGCTGCGGGTACGCTTCAGCACATCGCATCCTAAGGATATAACCGACGATGTACTGTACACGATGGCGAAGTACAACAACATTTGCAATTATATACACCTGCCCGTGCAGAGTGGCAGCACGCGCATACTGCAAATGATGAACCGTACCTATACCCGCGAGTGGTACCTGAACAAAGTGCAGCGCATACGCGAGATAATACCCGGTTGCGGCATCAGTACCGATGTTATCACCGGCTTCTGCACCGAGACCGAGGAAGAGCATAAAGAGACCCTAAGCCTTATGGAGCTGAGCCGTTATGATATGGCTTATATGTTTGCATACAGCGAAAGGCCCGGTACACTGGCCGCCCGCCGTTACAGCGACGATGTGCCCGAAGAAATAAAAAAGAGGAGGCTGGAAGAGATAATCAGTTTGCAGAACAGCCATTCGCGCGAAAGCTATAAGAACGATATCGGCAGCACCTTCGAAGTACTGATAGAAGGTGATAGCAAGCGCAGCGAATTAAAATGGTGCGGCAGGAATTCCCAAAATAAGATGGTAGTATTCCCTAAAGGGGATTACCAATTGAAGAAAGGCGATTACGTGAACGTAAAAATAACCGATGCCACAGCAGCAACCCTTATTGGAGAGATCGTATAGAGTCACATGATAGCATTGATAAAACAAAATATTGAAAAGATACAGGCCTTATGTAGTGCACACTATATCAAATCGTTATACCTTATTGGCAGCGCAGCGAGAGCTGAAAGTAACTTTTTGGAAGATAGCGATGTTGACTTTTTATATCAGTTCAATTCCGAAACAATGCCGGAATCAGACTATGCAGACCATTATTTCGAGCTCTTATTCGGCCTCCAGGAACTATTAAAAAGAAAAGTAGATCTTGTAGCCGAGGAAAGAATAAAGAACCCTTACTTTATACAAAGCATAAACAAGGACAAATTTAAACTTTATGAATCCTGAAGTATTAAAGTTCTTGTATGATATATATCAATCGATCAATGCTATCGAATCCTATTTAGTTGGCATAGAAACTCCTGCCGGGTATAAAAATGACAGCAAAACTATTGATGCTGTTGAAAGACGGCTGGCAATTATCGGGGAAGCACTAAATAAAGCCGACAAGTTAAATGCAGCATTAAGCATCTCCGATAAAACTAAAATAATTGGATTAAGGCATATTCTTGTTCATGATTATGATATGATGGACAACAACTCGATATGGCTTATTTGTAAAAAGCATCTTCCGAAACTAAGGGAAGAAGTAAAAATCATTTTAGACCAGGGATAATGGACATTCAGAGTATAAAAAACAGGTTTGGGATAATCGGTAATTCACCTGCGCTCAATCACGCGCTTAACACAGCCATACAGGTGGCCAATACCGACCTGTCGGTATTGATAGTGGGCGAAAGTGGTGTAGGTAAAGAGGCTTTTTCAAATATCATACACGCCCTTTCGGCACGCAAGCATGCACCCTTCATAGCCGTCAATTGCGGCGCCATACCCGAAGGCACTATTGATAGTGAACTCTTTGGTCACGAGAAAGGCTCTTTTACAGGTGCTGTCGATAGCCGTAAAGGCTATTTCGAGACCGTGAACGGGGGCACCATATTCCTCGATGAGATTGGCGAAATGCCCCTGGGCACCCAGGCCCGCCTGCTGCGTGTGCTGGAAACGGGTGAATTTATCCGTGTAGGCTCCTCCAAAGTACAAAAGACGGATGTGCGGGTCATCGCTGCTACCAATAAAGACCTGCTGGAATTTACCCAGCAAGGCAAATTTCGCGAAGACCTCTACTATCGCTTAAGCACCGTACCCATACGCGTACCATCACTCCGCGACAGGAGAGAAGATATACCCCTCCTGTTTCGCAAATTCGCTTCCGATTTTGCCGAGCGATACAAGACCCAGTCAGTACAGCTCGATGAGCAGGCCCAGCAATTGCTGGTTTCCTACCCCTGGTATGGCAATGTGCGCGAGCTGAAGAACATTGCCGAGCAAATATCGGTACTGTCTACCGATAAGGTCATTACAGCCGAGGCTTTACAGCAGTTCCTGCCCGGCAACGGCCAGTCACGTAGCCTGGCACTGGTACCGGCCGGCGCCGGTAGCCCTGCACCATCTTTCAGCGAACACAGCAATACCGAAAGGGATATCCTCTACAAGCTGTTCTTTGACCTGAAGAAGGACATGAACGACCTGAAAAAGATGTTCTTCGATATGGCACAGCACCAGGGCTACACACAGCAAGGTATATCTGAGGCCATTATACCGGCATATAATCCGCAGGAGCCCCTCCTGGCACCGGCTAATTATACCGGGAACGCCCCGATCGTACTGCACCATACCGATCAGCATGAGGAAGTGGATGAAACACTCTTGTTATCAGAGCGTGAAAAAGAATTTATCCTGAAAGCCCTGAAGAAACATAAAGGACGCAGAAGGGACGCCGCCAACGAACTCGGCATCTCCGAACGTACCTTATACCGGAAAATAAAAGAATATAATATAAACGAGTAAAGACCCTTTGCATCCTATGCGTAAAGTCGTTTGTCTTATCGTATTAATGAGTATCCTGCTGGGCAGCTGTGGTGTTTACAGCTTTACAGGCGCCAATATAGAAGGCAAGAATATCTATATCCATGTGATGGAAAATCGCGCCCGTAATGTAGTGCCTACACTCAGCCCCACCCTTACTGATAAGATACGCAGCCGTATCTTATCCCAAACGGGTCTCTCGCCGGTAACTACCGATAATGCCGACTATGATCTCTCAGGTAGCATTACCAGCTATGAAGTTACTGTGGCCGGTGTGCAAAACACGCAGCAGGCCATTAAGAACAGGCTTACCATATCGGTCTCCGTATCTTTTAAGAACAGGTTGAACGATAAGAACAGCTTTGAGCAGTCATTTACCCGTTTCTCAGACTTTGATGCATCTCAAAATCTGCAAAATGTACAGGCCGGGCTTATAGAAGATATAGGAAATCAGCTCGCTGATGATATTTTTAATAAAGCATTTGTAAATTGGTAGTAGTTTTATAGCACATAATGATAACACCATCGTCCATAGAATATATATCGCAGGTGCTGCATGAGCCGCATGCCATCAGCGGCGAAGATCATGAAAGTATTAATGCGCTTGTAAATGCTTATCCCTATTTCGTGCCGGCCCGCTACCTGCAGGCTGCCGAAAGGCATAAGAGCAGGCCCTTTGATTCTTTTATGATGGCAACTATGAAATTATATGATGGCAACTGGCTGTTACTTCATGATTTTCTCGCAAGGTCGCGCAGCAATATGGATGATAGCGATACCGCTTACGAGGAGCCTTATGAAGAAGCGGTACTGCAACAGGCACCGCTTGCAGAAACAGGGGAAGAAGTATTTACCCTGGAAAACGAATTTACTGCCATCGTGGAAGAAACGCCTTTGCCATTCACCCAGGATGATGAGGACCGCAGTAAAGGCTTCGTTTTCGAACAGGCAGCTTCACAGGTTGAAGAGCAGGCTGAAGAAGAGGATGAGACCCTCATCCTGCCGGTATATACCGAAGACTACTTCCTGCACCAGGGCGTACAGGTGTCAAACGATATTCCAGCTGATGCAGAAAGGTCGGGTATAGACGATGAAGAGGCCAAATCGCTGATGGTGGTTATGAGTTTCTCCGAATGGCTGAATCACTTTAAGACCCGGAGCGAAAAAGCCCGCGAGGAAGAAGAGGACCAAAAGGCACTCAAGACCATGTGGCAAAAAGAAAAGCTCGTAGCGGCCCTCGAGGAGGAGAATGAAGAAATACCCGAGAATGTATTCCAGATGGCCGTCAACTCGATAACCCGAGAAGATGACCTGGCCAGCGAATCCCTCGCAGAGATATATGCAAAGCAGGGTAAATATGACGCTGCTATAGATATGTATAAGAAATTAAGTTTGCGCAATCCTCAAAAAAGTGCTTATTTTGCCCGGAAAATTGACGCGGTTCTAAAAGAAAAAACAACATGATAGCTATAATAACCATCCTTATATTATTGACCTGTGTGGTACTGGGATTTTTTGTATTGGTGCAGAACCCCAAAGGTGGTGGCCTTTCTGGCACTTTTGGCAGCATCAGCAGCCAGGTAATGGGCGTCAAGCAGTCCACCGACGTGATGGAGAAAGGCACATGGGCATCAATGGGTATCATAGCCGGCCTCTGTATTCTTTCTATAATGTTCGCATCCAAGCCGCAGGTTGACAATGCGGCGAATGGAAAAGCCCCGGCTACCAAATCGGCCCCGGCCAAAGGAGCGGCCAATACGCCCAAATAATGATCATTAAAAAGTTAATTTTATATACCTGCTCGGTGAAAATGAGCAGGTATTTTTATTTTTAGGATTACATGTCACCTGCTGCAAGATCACGAAACCGCAAAAAGAATAGTAAGCGCATGCGCTGGCTGCTGCTTTTCATGGCCATCATTATAGCAGGCGGGCTGTATGTCGCTTTCAAAGTATTCGGGCCCAATACAGGCAGCTTCTCCGAGGGGGAATATCTGTATATCCATACAGGCTCCTCATACGATGCAGTAAAAGCAGAGTTGGTGAACGGCGGTTTCGTCAGGGACATTAAAAGCTTTGACCTTCTTGCCACAGAGGCTAATTACCCCGCGCATATTCATGCAGGAAAATACCGGGTCACAAGAGGTATGAGCAATTACAGGATCATACGCATGCTGCGCTCGGGCAGGCAGGAACCGGTTAAACTGGTCATCAACAAACTGCGTACCCGGCAAGATCTTATCAATATTATTTGCAAGAACCTGGAGGCAGACTCTAATGTGCTGAAGCAAATGCTGCACGACACCGTATATCTTGCCGAATTCGGACTGGACACCAATACGGCTATGTGTGCCATAATGCCCGACACTTATGAGTTTTTCTGGAACACATCGGCAGATAAGGCCTTCAGGAAAATAGAGAAGAACTATGCCCGCTTCTGGACCGGTGAACGTAAAGCAAAAGCTGCGGCAAAAGATATATCGCCGGTGCAGGCCGTGATACTGGCCTCTATTGTGGAAGAAGAGAGCAATAAGAACGATGAGAAACCTACTATAGCCAGCGTATACCTTAACCGGTTGCATAAAGGCATCAGGCTACAGGCCGATCCCACAGTTAAATATGCCGTAGGCGATTTTAGCCTGCGTCGCATTACAGGCGTTCACCTGGCCTTTGCATCACCCTATAATACCTACCAGAATACAGGTTTGCCCCCGGGGCCCATCTGCACACCATCGCAGCAAAGCATCGATGCCGTACTGAACGCACCGGAAACCGACTATATATACTTCTGCGCACGCGAAGATTTCAGTGGCTACCATCGCTTTGCAGCCACAGATGCCGAACAGGCAAAAAATGCCCGGCTATATCACCGGGCACTTGATGCAAGAGGCATTCATTGATTTAAAATGCTGTTATACTTTGGAGCGCAGGTAAGACTAGCTAATCGTCAATGTTCCCAGGTTCCAGGTAAGCGTTATCGTCGGGCAGTCAGCAAAACAACTTAAGGAATTACTTATGGGAAATTGAGGGCAGTAAACCGTACCGCCGTCGTTCACACCAACACAGTTTGCGCCACAACAAACAATGTAGCCCAGCTGGTTACCACCACAATTGCAAGTAGGGAGCGTTACCGTCTGGTTAGGCATCACAGTTATCGTGCTGCTGCATGATACAACATTTGTACACCCGGTATTGTAACACACCGCATGAATAGTCACGCTACATGCGGTAGTATTATGAACAGATAATGCCTTTGCTGAACAGCAAAGGACACACAAGAGCGTAAATAATAATAACTTTTTCATTGTTGTTGGTTTTAATAGTTAAAGAATAAGTGCATGAGCTCAATGCACATTTTGCTATACGAACCTACAGACATTGAACACACAGGTCAAGAGTGTTTTCACGGTTTTTTATAATATATTCTGTCCGTAATTTTGCAGCTTTTATTTAAGCGCATACTCTTCCTTTTGCTTATCCTTCCTGAAAAAGAAAATATAATAGACCAGCAACAACAGGATACCGCAAATAAATATAGCAACTGCGTATTTTTTATACGCTTTATCTACCTCGAAGAACTCGCTTACCATCCATACCGAATTGGCCGTTATCCAAAGGCATACCGCCAGGTTATGGAATAGCTCGGCACGCACATGCCTCGATTTCCACAAAATATAACACGCCACCCCCAGCGTAGGAAAGATCATAAAAATGCCACCGGGCCGCCAGACAAGCGCCCAGCAGGTATCTTTTATCAGCCAAAGGAAAATATGGCCGTTCTCGATCCAGCGGTACTTTGATGACACCTGGATATTATGATGCGCTGCCTGTCGTTCCATATACAGTATTTGATGATAAGCTGCACAAAATAAAACGATTTAAATATTAGGCATAATAGTTATTAACATATTAACAGCCTAAAAACGAAGAAGTTAATTGGATTTTATTTTGCATCCCTGTACCTTTGCGCCTGCTTACCGGCCGGTAAGTACACATTTTTAAAAAAAGTTCTTAAAAAAATAATAAAAATGAGTAAAGTAAAAGTTGCCATTAATGGCTTCGGGCGCATCGGGCGCCTGGCATTCCGCCAGATATACAATATGGATGGCATAGATGTGGTTGCCATCAACGACCTGACCAAGCCTAATGTACTTGCCCACCTGCTGAAATATGACACAGCACAAGGTCGCTTCGGAGTAGACGTGAAGCATAGCGATGATGCTATAATAGTTAATGGTAATGAAATAAAGATATACGCACAAAAAGACCCCTCACAAATACCCTGGGGCAAGCACGAAGTAGATGTGGTGCTGGAATGTACCGGTTTCTTTACCGACAGGGAAAAAGCAGAAGCACATATTAAGGCCGGCGCAAAACGCGTGGTAATATCTGCACCTGCCACCGGCGACCTGAAAACAGTAGTATTCAATGTGAACCATGATATACTCGATGGCAGCGAAACCGTTATTAGCTGTGCCTCCTGCACTACCAACTGCCTGGCGCCTATGGCAAAAGTATTGAACGATACATTTGGCATACAGGCTGGTCTTATGACCACGGTACATGCCTATACCAATGATCAGAATACGCTAGATGCTCCCCATGCTAAAGGCGACCTGCGCCGCGCCCGCGCTGCAGCAGAGAATATAGTCCCCAACAGCACAGGTGCTGCAAAAGCTATAGGCCTTGTATTACCTGAGTTGAAAGGTAAACTGGATGGCAGCGCGCAGCGCGTGCCTACAGTTACAGGTTCGCTTACCGAGCTGTTCACCTCACTGGCTAAGAAAACCAGCATTGAAGAAGTGAATGCGGCAATGAAGGCTGCTGCCAACGAAAGCTTTGGCTACAACGAAGACGAGATCGTAAGCAGTGATATCATTGGTACACATTTCGGTTCACTGTTCGATGCTACACAGACCAAAGTTATAACCGTAGGTGATACACAAATGGTTAAGACCGTAAGCTGGTATGATAACGAAATGAGCTATGTGTCGCAACTGGTTCGCACCGTTAAATATTTTGCGGGACTTATCTCTAAATAAAACAGAATTTGCTGATAAACGCTACCTTCGGGTAGCGTTTTCTCTTTAAATAAAATACCGATGACAAGGTTCAATGATTATAATTTCGACGGCAAAAGAGCGCTGATCCGCGTTGATTTCAATGTGCCGGTAAAAGACGGTAAGATTACCGACGACACCCGCATACGCGCTGCACTGCCAACTATAAAGAAAGTACTGGCCGATGGCGGCAGTGTGGTATTGATGAGCCACTGGGGCCGCCCGCTAAAGGACATTGCGAAAAAGCCGCATCTTACCCTTGCCGATTTTTCATTAAGGCCGGTTGTGGCTCATTTATCCGGCCTTTTAGGTACGGAGGTGCAGTTTGCCGACGATTGCATTACCGAAGATGCCTTGGCAAAGGCTGAAGCTTTACAGCCGGGGCAGGTACTGCTGCTGGAGAACCTGCGCTATCACAAGGAAGAAGAAAAGGGAGATAACGAATTTGCCGAAAAGCTATCAAAACTGGGCGATGTATATGTGAATGACGCTTTCGGTACCGCGCACCGTGCCCACGCTTCCACAGCAGTCATCGCACAGTTCTTCCCCGGCGATCGTAAGATGTTCGGCCTGCTTATGGAGGCTGAAGTAGCTGCAGCAGAAGAAGTGTTACACAACAACAAGAAACCCTTTACAGCAATAATCGGTGGTGCCAAGGTTTCGGATAAGATCCTTATTATCGAGAACCTGCTGGAAAAAGCTACCGATATTATTATTGGCGGCGGCATGGCTTACACTTTTTACAAAGCGGAAGGCTGCCATATCGGTGCCTCGCTTTGCGAAGACGACCGCCTGGATACGGCACTCGAACTGTTGAAAAAAGCGGAAGAAAAAGGCGTATGCATCCACCTGCCTGCCGATAGTATCATTGCCGATAAATTTGCTGCCGATGCCAACACCTCCTCATCGCTGAATGCGGAGATACCCGAAGGATGGATGGGACTGGATATTGGTGAAATGGCTATAGATCATTTCAAACACATCATTACCGAATCTAAGACCATACTCTGGAACGGTCCTATGGGGGTTTTCGAAATGGATAAATTTCAGCATGGTACGAAAGCAATAGCAGAAGCTGTAGCGGAAGCAACGGAGAACGGCGCCTACTCACTCGTTGGCGGCGGCGATAGTGTTGCTGCGGTCAATAAGTTCCATTTCACCGATAAAGTAAGTTATGTATCTACCGGCGGTGGTGCCCTGCTTGAGTATTTTGAGGGTAAAGAACTGCCCGGTATAGCCGCTATAAAGAACAGCTGATAATAAGGCAATGCAAATAAAATTCGGAGGCTGTGCTATTTGTAGCACAGCCTTCTTCGTTAAGCCGGCTTAAGTGAATTGCCCTGCAACTTGGCACTTTGCCCTATCTTTACAGAAAGTGCATATCCTATGGAATTTGGTAAAGTACCCGAATCTGAATTAGACAATATTGATCTTACGCTCCCACCCGATCCGGAGGTAACTACCACAGTTTTAAAAGCCTCAAAGAAAAAGGGTAAAACAAAATTTTACGTAGGCTGTGCCAAATGGGGACGTAAAGACTGGATCGGGAAACTATATCCTAAAGGCACAAAAGAGAAGGACTTCCTGGAATATTATGCCAAACAATTCAATTGCATAGAGTTCAATGGTTTTTATTACCAGTTGCACGACCTTGCAAGGGTAAGAAGCTGGGTGGAAAAGGTTCCCAAAGATTTTATCTTCTGCCCTAAATTCACCGAGTCGATAACCCACATACGCCGGCTGAAAAATGTTAAGGCAGAGGTGGATGCTTATCTTGAAGTTGTAGCTGAATTTAAAAAGCACTTAGGACCCATATTCCTGATGCCCCATCCCCAGATGGGCTTGAAGCACCTGGATACTATTGAAGCATTCATTGCAGACTTTCCTAAAGATGTGGATATGTTCCTCGAGCTGCGCCATAAAGAATGGTACCAGGACGGTTATAACCCGGAGCTTTACCAGTTTCTGAAAAAGAACAAAAGGGGCACGATCATAACCGATGCAGCAGGCCGCCGCGACTGTGTGCATATGCACCTCTCCACGCCCGAATGTTTTATCCGTTTCGTAGGCAATGCACTGCACCCTACCGATTATAGCCGTATTGACGAATGGGTGCAGCGTATAAAAAAATGGATGGCCGAAGGACTTGAAACCTGCTACTTCTTCATGCACCAGCACGAGGAACTGCATTCACCCGAGCTTATAAAATATTTCATAGTGGAATTGAATAAACATTGCGGTACGGATATAAAACCGCCCGTCATCCATAACGACCAGCTATTTTAGCTTTTCAATTTTTATTAACAAAAAAATATTTGCATATCTGGTACCACTTCATTTACTTTGTATTTCAAAGTACTTTTATGCCAAACGAAGAGCAACATCCCTCATTAGAGACTTTACAGGAGATCCGCAGTATCATGGACCGCTCAGCCCGCTTCATTACACTTAGCGGCTGGAGTGGTATCTGGGCCGGTATTACGGCCCTCGCTGCTGCACTTTTAGCTCAAAAATGGATAAATGTTGCTGTAAAATGGCATTATGCTTATGGCAGGTTAAGACTGCAGTTACTGGTCCTTGCACTGGTTGTATTTGTAATCGCCCTAGCCGGTGCCTTCCTCTTTACCTACCGGAAAACCAAAAAGAACCACCAGCCAATGTGGAATGCCGCGTCTAGGCAATTGTTATTGCATGGCGCAATTCCCTTGCTGGCAGGGGCGGTATTCTCATTATGCTTTCTGTACAATGGTGACGATCTTTATATTGCGCCATCCTGCCTGGTATTTTATGGCCTTGCACTGATCAATGCAAGTAAATATACCTTATCCGATATCAGGTACCTGGGCTTGCTCGAAGTGATATTGGCCTGCATTTGCCTGTTCTATCCCGCATATGGATTGTATTTTTGGGCAGCAGGCTTTGGTATACTGCATATACTGTACGGGCTGGTCATGTGGAAAAAATACGATAAGCCGGCAATAGCACAATAGAGGAATGAAGAACCCCATAGAACAACTGAACAAGATATTCGACAGCCGCATCAGGATAGGCATCATGAGCGCATTGATGGTCAGCGAAAGCCTGAACTTCAATGAGCTGAAAGCCCTTATAGATGTTACCGACGGCAACCTGGCCAGCCATTTGAAAACACTGGAAGAGAATAAGTATGTAAAGGTCCATAAAGGATTTGTGGGCCGAAAAACAAACACGACCTATTCAGTGACCGGTGCTGGTGAAAAGGCCTTTCGCGCTCACCTCGATGCACTTGAAAAAATAATAAAAGGATTGAACTGATATTTTTTTGATCATTTTACTTTGAAAAACAAAGCACTTTTAAAAACGAAAATATAGCATATGCAAACAGAAGCGCTCTCCTTTTGGGAAAAGAACAGGTTACTCATCAAGGGCTTTTTAACGGGCTTCCTTATACTGGTCATGATGATACCCACCGTATTATAATGCAACTGGTAAAAGAACGGCAGAACAGGCAAAACGAAGTGATAAATGAGGTCAGCAGCAAATGGGGTGGAAGCCAGCTGATAAGTGGGCCGTTAATAGCCGTGCCCTATTACAGCAAAGATGCGAATAGCAGGAAAACCGCATATTACCTGCCCGAGCACCTCGATATAAGCGGCGATCTAAAACCGGAATTAAGGCACCGCAGCCTCTACGATGTAAAACCATATGAATCGGAACTCGACCTGCGGGGGAAATTCAAACCCCATTAGTACCGGGAAATTGCAAATACCGCCCGAAAATATGTATTGGAATGAGGCACACTTAATACTTGGTATCGGTGATGCAAAAGGACTGGTAGAAGAGGTTTCCGCCACATTGAACGGGCAGCAGCAAACCATGGAAGCAGGGACGCCTGATAAACGCCTGTTTGATGAGGGACTAAACCTCCCATTATCCGCAGATCCCAACAATAGCCTCGATTACGATATTCATATTAAGCTCAAGGGTTCATCAAATCTGTATTTCGTACCTGTTGGTAAAACAACCGAAGCAAGGCTGCGATCGCCATGGAAAGACCCTGCCTTCGATGGGCAGTACCTGCCTTCTAAAACACCCGAAGTAAATGAAAAAGGATTTAGTGCATATTGGAAAGTATTACAGGTGTCGCGCAACTTTCCCCAGGCCTGGAAAGATGGTAGTTACGACATATCGCGGTCGGCATTTGGTGTAAAGCTGGTACAGGCTACTGATGATTATACCATGACGGAACGCTGTGTTAAATACGCCATACTCTTCATTCTACTTACCTTTACGGTTTTCTTCTTCATGGAGATCATGCAAAAAGTACAGGTACATCCGCTGCAATATATATTGGTGGGTTTTGCGCTATGTATCTTTTATGCCTTGCTGCTGTCCATATCCGAATATTCGGGTTTCAGACCAGCCTACTTCATAGCATCCGCAGCTACAGTGTTGCTTATCGGGGCATATGTATGGGGTATTTTCAGGAAGCTAAGGGTAGCACTGGGCTTCACCATCTCACTATCAGCTTTGTATGCCTATATTTTTATACTGGTGCAGTTGCAGGATTATGCGCTCATTTTCGGTAGCATAGGCTTATTCCTCATACTTGCGGTCATCATGTTCTACTCAGGAAAAATAGACTGGTACGGCACTGGGAAAAAGGATAAAAGAGTGGCTGCTGTTTAAACCTGTGTTGAGTTATTGCTGGCATTGGCAGCAATAGCTCAACATATTTTCTTTGCTACAACTACCCTTAATGGCGGAAAAGTATCCAGCAGGTAAGGCCCCTTTTTAATCACTTCCATATGCAGGGCTTCAAACACCGCAGCATATTGCCCGGTATGCCTGAAATCGGAGATAATAGCGGTGCCGCCTGTTGCCAATACCCGGTATATCTCTTTACAGGCACGCTCGCGTTGTTCTTTACTTTTAATATTATGCAGGCAAAGGTTGCTCAGCACCAGGTCGAAAGCGTTATCCGGCAGTTCATTGCTAGTAATGTCCACTGTTTCTATATTTACTTTATCAGCTACGCCTTCCAGTTCGGCATTCTTAAGCGCGAGTTCTTTCTTATTGTTCCCAAGGTCCTTACTGCTCCAAATATCGATACCCGTGGCTTTGCCGGTTATCAGTTGTTTAGCCGCACCGACCATGAGCAGGCCACGGCCTGTGCCTACATCCAGTACCTGCTCATGTCCTCTTATCTTATTGAGCTTTAGCATCCTGTTGCGGTGCCGGAATTTGCCGAACCGGGCATACAGCAGCATCAAAACAGCTTCGAGGAAACAAACGGCACCGGCCCAAATGCCAAAAGAGAAAAGAGATGAAGACCATGTGCCTGATGGATAGTACCCGGCGAATAATGCCAAACCTGCCCCGGCCATACTAAAAAGGACCAGGATCAATGTAACACCCGGTGCATCTACGCCATAATCAGGTTTCTTCATATTGTGTGTCGTTTGCGGAAACTCACAATATAATACAAAAAAACAACCAGTGTATTGAGGAAAAGAAAAAGCTACCCAAAGGTAGCTCTATATTGGAATATGTTTATAAGTCCAAGTTTACAGGCTCAGTCTATAGAGGCTGTTCCAACTACTTGGTAGCAGCAAGAAAGTCTTTTACCTTCTCCTTGTGCACCATAGCTTCTTTAAAGGTGTAAGCGCCTGTTTTAGGGCTGCGTACCGCCTTAATAACTTTAGTATAGTTCTTTGCTTCTGCTGCCTGTTTCGGATCTTTCTTGATCGCGGTCTTCGCTGCTTTTGCCATGACTCAGAATATTTTTAAAAGAGGTTATTTAATTTCTTTGTGAACAGTTACACGCTTCATGATAGCATTGTATTTCTTCAATTCTATACGCTCGGGTGTATTCTTTTTGTTCTTAGTGGTAATGTAACGGCTGGTACCGGGCAAGCCGCTGTTTTTATGCTCGGTGCATTCCAATATTACCTGAACGCGGTTTCCTTTTTTAGCCATTTTATAATGCGTTTATTACTTTTTGCTTTTATAATTAGATCTTTTGTCCCTGTGCGCGCAGTTCTTTTACTACAGAAAGCAATCCGTTCTTATTGATGGTGCGGATAGCATCTGTGGTTAATTTCAGGGTTACCCAACGATCTTCTTCAGCAAGGAAAAAGCGCTTGGTCTGTAAATTGGGCATAAAGCGACGAAGTGACTTCTTATTAGAGAAAGATACTTTGTGACCTTTTACCGGTTTTCTGCCTGTTACCTGACAAACACGTGCCATTTTCTGATTTTTTTAGGACTGCAAAGGTCTTTTTTTTTTACGTAACGGCAAAATATTTTCATATTTTTTTTGTCCCCACTATTGCCTAGGGCATTTCGGGCAATATCAAGCTATCCAAATCGCTGATGCCGGGTACATTTTCGCTTATAAAACCTTCGCCATATGCTACACCGATACGTTTGCCCAGCAGTGCAGCACGTGCCTCGATATTCTTCAAAAAATCACCTTTTGCTATATATGTAAGCGGTTCATTTGAATCAGGATCGTGAAACTGGCTTTTATAGCACTTTACCACCTCCATTTTCTGCTCCTGCTCACTGCTGATGTCTATTATAAAGGCCGGCTCTGTAAAGCGGTCCTGGATCATGTGATAGACCCGTTTGGGGCGCCATGCCTCCTGTGCCTGACCTTTGTAACTGGTCTCTATCTTCCTGAGGCCCGCGAGGAAACAGGCATCGGCTATCAGCCGCCCCGCCCTGCCATGATCGGGATGACGATCGGCAAGTGCATTGGCGATCACTATCTCCGGGCGGTATTTGCGTATATATTCTATTAAAAGCAGTTGGTGCTCTTTATCATTCCTGAAAAAGCCATCGGCCATGCCTGCATTTTCCCGTACCTGTACTCCCATTGCCTTTGCCGCATCCTGCGCCTCCTGCAACCTTATGGCCGCGGTGCCGCGTGTGCCCAGTTCGCCCTCCGTGAGATCGACAATACCTACAGCCTGGCCCTTTTTAGCGTGCTTTATGAGCGTGCCGGCACAGCCCAGTTCAATATCATCGGGGTGGACAGCTATTGCAAGGATATGGAGTTTCATGGTTGCAAAATTAGTTGAATAAGTTGAGTAAGTTGACCAGGTTGAATGGGTTAATTGAGTAAAGGCTTTTTATCAACTTATGAAAGCTATCATAATTACTTACTTTCCCGCAGGTGGGTGAGCATGTCGTGGGTCATTTTATCGAGGCCAAATTCATGCTGCCAGCCCCAATCGTTACGGGCTGGACCATCATCAATGCTTTTGGGCCAGCCATCGGCTATGGCCTGCCTGAAATCGGGAGCATAATCGATCTTAAATTCCGGTATGTGGTATTTAATGGTCTCTGCTATCTCTTTGGGCGAGAAACTCATGGCGCTGAAGTTGTAGGCCATACGTGTCTTTACCTGGTCGGCAGGGGCTTCCATTAACTGGATCGTGCCGCGTATGGCATCATCCATATACATCATGGGCAGGTATGTATCTTTATCGAGGAAGCAGGTATAATGTTTGTTCTTCAGCGCCTCGTGGTATATCTCCACTGCATAATCGGTAGTGCCACCACCCGGTGCCGACTTCCAGCTAATAAGGCCGGGGTAACGCAGGCTGCGAACATCAAGCCCCCAGCGCATATTGTAATACTGGCACCATAGCTCGCCTGCATATTTACTGATACCATAAACCGTTTTGGGTTCTATAATGGTTTGCTGGGGGGTATGCTCACGCGGCGTGGTGGGCCCGAATACAGCTATTGAACTGGGCCAGTATATCTTGGCCAGCTTTTCCTGCACAGCGATATCCAGTACCTGCAGGAGGCTTTGCATATTGATATCCCAGGCCTTCTTGGGGTCTTTCTCGCCCGTAGCCGAGAGCAGTGCGGCAAGGTGATATACCTGGGTAATGCCTTCTTTTTTTACGATATCCAATACTGCATTGGCATCCATAGCATTAAGCACCCTGTAAGGACCACGGTCTTTCAAAAGGGGATGAGGCTCCTGCTTCAGGTCACTTGCGATCACATTGTCATTACCATAGGCTTCGCGCAATGCCATAGCCAGTTCAACACCTATCTGCCCGCCGGCACCTAATATCAGTATCTTGTCCATTAAGTCAAAAGTAAAAAGTGAAAAGCAAAAAGCACCTTATAATTTATAATTCAGAAGGCAAAGCGCAAAAAAAAAACGGGAATAAACCGGATTATTTCGCCATTGCACTTTCGATCATCTGCACAAAATCATCGAACAGGTACCTTGAATCATGCGGACCGGGTGTGGCCTCGGGATGGTACTGTACCGAGAAAGCCGGTTTATGCTTCATGCGGATGCCTTCTATAGAACCATCGTTGAGGTTGATATGGGTCACTTCAAGCCCGTCAGCATTCTTCACCGCTTCGGGATCGACACCAAAACCATGATTTTGGGTAGTGATCTCACTTTTGCCCGTGATGATGTTTTTGACCGGGTGATTGAGGCCCCTGTGGCCGTGGTGCATTTTGAATGTAGGAATGTCGTTGGCCCTTGCCAGAAGCTGGTGGCCAAGGCAGATACCAAAAAAAGGTTTGTTGGTAGCCAATACATCCTTTACTGTTTTTACGGCATAATCCATGCTGCCGGGGTCGCCGGGGCCATTGCTGATGAAATAGCCATGCGGCTGAAACTCTTCGAGTGTGGCCAGGCCGGTCTTTGCCGGGAATACTTTCACATAAGCATTGCGCTCGGTAAGGCAGTTCAATATGTTGCGTTTGACCCCATAATCGAGCACTGCTACCCTTATTGGCGAATCGGGTGAACCTAATGTATATGCTTCTTTGGTGCTGACCTCGCTGCTGAGCTCAAGACCATCCATATCGGGCACTTTGGCGAGCTCGGCCTTAAGGGCCTCTTTATCGCTTATCTCGGTGCTGATGATGCAGTTTTGCGCGCCTTTGCTGCGGATGTGCTGCACAAGGGCACGGGTATCGAGATCGTAAATAGCCACTATATTGTTCTGAACGAGATATTCATCAAGACCTTCATCGGCTATCATGCGGCTGTAACGCAGTGATATATTCTTGCATATAAGGCCTTTGATCTTGATGGAATCGCTTTCCACATCGGCCCCTTTAGCACCATAATTACCTACATAATCATTATTCATTATAAGTACCTGGCCGGTATAGGAAGGATCGGTAAAGACCTCCTGGTAACCGGTCATACCCGTATTGAAGCATATCTCCCCACCGCAAGTGCCCTTTGCACCGGCAGCTTTACCTCTTAAAAAAGTCCCGTCTTCGAGGAGTAACCAGGCGGGAGCAGCATTTTGTTGATCAGGCATAAAAAAACAAATTGTGCAAATGTAAGGGAAATGAAGGAATGGCAGAAAGGTAAAATGGCTGAAATGTGGGAATGTGGAAAAGTGAGGGAATTCAATGGTTGCCAGTCAGGGACAGCAGGGACAGATAAGAACCTGCTACGGAAATATTGGGATAATCTCTATCATGATCCCGGCCATTTGAAAATAATTCACGTTTTAATTCACAACCATCCTTTTTTCTTGTCTAATATTTTGCAGCCCGGCTTATTGCGTACAAAAACAAACAATATGCAAAAGACCATCAAGCACATAAACTACCAGGACAGTTTCTCTTAATAATACATGAACAAACAAAAATTAAACAATTAAAAAAACAGAAAATGGAAACAAATTTCAATGCAGAAGAACAGCGGGTTTACAGTACAATCGAAACCATGGTAAATGCCTTCCAAAAAAAAGACATAAGCGGCGTTTTAGCAACCTACGAGGAAAATGCGATTGTAATGTTCGAACCTCAAAAGCCAATTTCAGGCAAGGAGAATCTAAGAATAGCTTTCAAGCAATTCTCAGAAATGAACCCAACCTTTACCTTTAGCAGACATGAAATTTATATCTCGGGAGATATTGCAACCCATATAGCTCCCTGGACAATGACGGGCAATATGCCGGATGGTGCCTTAATAGAACAATGTGGCCTCTCGGTTGCTGTATTAAGAAAGCAAGCTGATGGGAATTGGTTAATGATCCAGGATAATCCCAGCGGGCAATTTTCAATGGGCATATAATCAATATTTTGTTTCTTTATTAAGGGGGTGCCTTTACAGGCATCCCCTTGACAGAATTATTCAAATGATATGGATGAACGGAATGTTATTAATCGCTGCCTTGAAGGTGATAGGCAAAGTTTGGAAAAATTAATAACCATTGTGCAACCCTTGGTTTTCAATCTTTCACTTCGGTTTCTATGGAACAGAATGGACGCCGAGGATGCAACACAAGAAATATTGATAAAAATTGTCACAAACCTTGGCAAATTTGACCATAGAAGCAAATTCAATACCTGGGTTTACAGGGTTGCAACCAATTATCTAATAAACCAGAAACAAACTAAAACCGAAACGATACTTACTTCATTTGACGTGTATGCAGATGACCTAAAGGATTTTAAGGCCCCCTTGGAATACAATCTACCCGATAAAATGCTATTGGAAAAAGAAATGAAGATAAGCTGCACCCTCGCCATGCTTCAATGCCTGAATAGGGATCTGCGCTTAACATTTATTTTAGGGAGTATTTTAAAACTGAATAGTAAAATAGGTTCGGAAATCTCAAATACTACTCCCGAAAATTTCAGGAAAAGGCTCCAGCAATCCAGAAAAATATTGAGTGCTTTCTTAAAAGGCAACTGCGGCATATATAACCCGGCAAATAACTGCAGATGCAGCAAACGAATCAATACCGCCTTAACCTGTGGTAGGATTGAAAAAAGCAGGCTGAATTTTGCCGATAAGATCGAATCCTATACTGCAGAAGTGGAGGAATTACATTCCCTGTCCGGAATATACAAAAACCATGGATCTTTTAAGTCCGAGGGTAGCTTCATTATCGAACTAAATAAAATCCTGGCCACAAAGGGAATCATACGGGATAATTAAGCTGCCCTAAAAAATGATGCAGCCATCGAAGAGAGTTCGCGTCACAACGGCCATGCAGAGATAATTTTCAAGTTGAGATGAATTAATAATGTTACCTTGGGGAGATACTACATAGTTTATGCCCAACCCAATAGATGCAAACCAGAAAAGCAGGTTCTCCCAAAACTTTAACCGGATGATGCAGAATGCCAGCCCGGAACTGAAAAAGAAATGGGACGGTGTTGTGAACTGGGATGAACGCAATAACAAGCCCGATATACAGGCCAATATCATCAACGGGCTGACGCCAGCCATGAAAGCAAGGTATATAGACCTGCTGAACAAACTGCGGAGGGGCGAACTATAGCAATATCCGGCGCAACAACATAAGCAGCGCTATAATGCAAGTAAGCATGCCCAGGAGGAACATGTTGCGGCCATGCCTGCGGCTTACCTCGTCATATTTCTGCACCCTTTTGCCATCGGGCAGGGTGGTTTTGGCTGTCATAACCGCCCAACCGAGCAGCAGGCCAAAGAGGCTGAGTATGGTCATAAAGAACTGCCACAATGCTGCAATGATGCCAGCCACCGAGATGAGGTAGCCGAGTATGATCCAGCTTTTATCGAATGCTACGGGTTTTGCCAGTTCGCCATAGTGTGTTTGCTGCATATCTTCCAGTTGCCGCTCCCCTACCTGCCGGCCCCGTTGTGCTAATATGAGCATAGCCAGCTTGTAATTATACAGGCCCCATTCATCGGGCTTTGCCAGCACATTGTGCAGCTCATCATCGGTCATGGAGAAAAGCATATAGTCTTTATCGACTGTGCCGAGATCGATGTTGATATTGTCGGCCAGTATCTTTCTTGCCTGTGCGAAATGTGCTGCATCTATCTTGAGCAGCACGGGGTCATCGTACTGCACACCTGTAAAATTGCTATCAAGCATGTAGCCGCCATCCTCTACTATGACGGGGATATTATTCTCTTCGAGTTGGGCTGCGATGACAAGGGCTTCATCTTTTGTACGGAAGGTCTGGAAAGTAAGCAGTTGCCCCATAGCATAAATCGTTTTATGCCAGCCAAGATACAAAGACAAGATGCAATTCGATAAACTGCGAAGTTTAGTTGTGTGTGATCACAGTTAGCTTCAATGCGGCATCGCCGGTATTGAGCTTGCTACCTGTGAGCATAATGGTGTATATCTTACCCGCAACAAAATTCTGTGGCGTTATGGTGACCTGGTTGCCCACATCATTGGGGTCCTGCACTATAACATTCTGATCGCCTGAAGGCACTTCGTGATAAGGCGTAACGTCCTTGTACATCACGGCCGAATCAAGCTTATTGCCAGCCACATAAAAATTGTCGGATAGCGCATCGAGGCTCAGGTTGATGAAGCGTACTTTGGCTTTACCTGCGGCAGGTGCCGTAAGGTCATCACTTACCATCATTGCTGCCGCACTGGTGACATCACCCACCGCGAAAACAGAATAATTGCTGCCATCGGTAAAACTAAATGAGGGTGCAGGACTGACCAGCGGTGAATTGGTGCTTGGGAATATGAAGGATGTTTTAACCGAAGTGCCCGGTGTAACATTCAAATATGCTGAGGTAGCGAGAAAGGCCAGGCCCGACAATGATGACAGCGCAGTATCATTGATCTTAACACCCAAAGAGGGTGTATTGAGGCAGGCATTGGTAAATTTTACTTTTGCCGCCGGTACGGGTGTTGGCGTAGGTGTGGGGGTTGGCTCAGGGCTTTTCTTTTTGCAGGAAGCGCCGGCCAGTATAGCAAAACAAAGTGCGAGGTAAACAGCTTTTCTCATTATTATCCTTTTTGGAGTGATGCAATGTACGAATTTACTGCAAAGACCTTGCCAGCCAAGAGGTTATCAACAATATTTATGGTTTGCGGGATGGCGCAGAGGTGATAAAAGCCAGTAACATATAAGCAATACCCAATAGTAAGAGCCTGGGAGTAAAGCCGATCAATGTATCGCTGACAGAATGGGAACGGCCGTCGATATAAAAGAACATATTAATGGCAAAACCAATAGCGGCAAGCAGCACCAGCCAACCTAAGGGTGAGCAAGGAATAAAGAATATGCCTGTGCGCCTGAACCAGCGGAATCTCATATAAAATACTTTAAAAGGGATACGATGTATTGATAAGATACACATTGGTTGCCTAAAAAACATAATTTAGCTGCTCATGTTGCGGAAAAGATATTATATAGGGCTTGCCACTACCATGCACGACCCTGCCCTTGCCATAATGGACGGAGATGGCCATATCCTTTTTGCGGAAGCATCGGAGCGTTATTACCAAAATAAGCGCGCTGTGGGCTGTGTACCCGATAACCCTATCTTCATCAAAGACATACTGAAGAAATATTGCAGCGAAGGCGCCGACTATACCGTAGCAACGAGCTGGAGCGCAAAAGAAACCAAAAAACTATTGACCGGCAGCCTGCTGGGCCTGCAAAGCTTTGACTTTAACGCCAGCATGAAAAGCAGGCTGGAAAAGCTGGCCAGCCAGGAAGGGGCGTTTGACACCATGGCCTGGATGAACAGGCTGAACCTGGGGATGCAGCTGAATGCGGGCCAAAGCCTTGTATATAACCTGCACGGCACCATGAAAGCCAACAGTGTAAATACCATACGCTACGATCATCATACCACCCACGCAGGGCTGGCCTGCTACGGATCGGGCATGGAGGAAGCCGTATGCTTTGTAGTGGATGCCGGCGGCGAGAACGGCTGCTTCAGGATATTCAGGTATAAGGAGGGGAAGATAAGCCTTGCAGACCGGCAGAAAACGGGTGAGAACCTGGGCGGCTTCTACACCTTCCTGACGAACGTATGCGGTTTTGATCCCGTAAAGGGCGAGGAATGGAAAGTAATGGGGCTGGCAGCCTATGGTGCATACGATGAAGAACTGCACAAGTTGCTCTCCTCTTTGTACCATGTGGATGGCTGCCACCTTATCTATAGCCAGGACAAGAAAGGTACAAGGGCCATACATGAACAAATAAAAGCAGTAGCAAAAGGCGGCATCAAGGACTTTCCCTTCCAGGCCAAGCTAGCCTACAATGGCCAGTTGGTGTACGAGGAGTGGATGACCGGAATGATCAACAACATCTATGAACTGAAGCTATCGGAAAACCTTGTATTGAGCGGTGGCTGCGGGTTAAATTCAAGTTATAACGGGAAGATACTGAGCCAAACAAAATTCAAACAGCTCTATGTACCCCCTGCCCCAGCCGATGACGGCAATGCCCTTGGGGCTGCTATGCTGGCCTGCTATAATGACATTGGGTTTGACAGCAAAAAGAGCAAAATAGTATCGCCGTATACCGGTTCTGAAATAGGCGGTATCGGCCTGGAACATTTCCTGCAATTCAGCGGAAGCGGTAAAACAAGGAAACTGGGGACGGATAAATACAAAGTGGTTGCGGAACTGCTTGCTGCCGGTAAAATAATAGGCTGGGCGCAAGGCAAAGCAGAGTTTGGGCCAAGATCGCTGGGTAACCGATCGATACTGGCCGACCCAAGGAGAAAAGAGATGAAGGATATCATCAATGAACGGGTAAAATTCAGGGAAGAGTTCAGGCCCTTTGCCCCATCTGTATTGCATGAATACGGCGAGGCGTATTTTGAGCATTACCAGGAAAGCCCCTATATGGAGCGGACGCTGCGCTTTAAAAAAGAAGCGCTGGAAAAAGTACCTGCAGTGGTGCATGAAAACAATACGGGCAGGCTGCAAACGGTAAAAGAAGCATGGAACCCTGCCTATTACCAGTTGATAAAAGCCTTCCACGAAATAACGGGTGTGCCTGTATTGCTCAACACCAGCTTTAATGTGATGGGTAAGCCCATCATACACTCGGTAGAAGATGCGCTAAGCGTTTTCTATACCACCGGGCTTGATGCGCTTGTGATCAACGATGTTCTGATAGAAAAATAAAAAGGCGGGATGAACTCCCGCCTTTTTATATCAATGCATTGTTATTTATCTAGCAAAGATCAGCAATTGCTTTACTATATGGCCTTGGGTCCCATCAATCCTGAGGAAATAAGTGCCCGCAGGCAGTTCTGCAACAGGGATAGCGTGATGAAATGTTTTTGACGAAGGCATCTGCCATGAGCGACTAATGCGGCCCTGGATATCAAACAAGTTTATTGTAAATGCCTGCGGTTCGTCCCAGGTAATGTCGATGTTCAGTTTGTCGCTGGCAGGTACGGGATAAACATTTGCTGAGCCGCCGATAGCCGATACATTCTTTACATCGGTGCTATATTCTTCGTAATGAAAACGGTAAGCGAAATCGCCAGATACCGGCTGCCAGAAGCCCCCTACATTCCAGCTATCCTGGTAACGGTCGAGGTATTGGCCATAAGCATTGTAGGTATTCTGATAACGCTCAAAATTATCCCAGGAGGAGGTATTGCTGTTCCAGTTCTGATCGATCTCCAACATCGGGTTGATGCCTGAGAAATTACTGTAGTTGTACTTTTTAACATTATCCCATGTGCTTCCGTTCCAGTCCTGGTTTACCTGCGTCAACAGTTCATTCGAAGGTCCATAGGTATACAGCTTCTGGGAATATTTATCCCACATATTGGTACTTCCATTCCATGATTCGTTGAGGTCAGTCAGTTTATTGTTATTGGCGTCGTAAGTATAAGTATGCCTTACCGAATTATCCCATGTTGCCATAGCGGTGTTCCATAGCTGGAAAATAGATACCGTTATTTTATTGGCAGCATTAAAAACATTTGTCGTTTTCTGGCTGTTGTCCCAAACCGCGTTTACGGTGTTCCATGCCTGATAAGTGTTCGTTATTTGGTTATTGTTCGCATCATAAGTGTAGCTGTTCTTATTATCATTATCCCAGGCTGCGAGCGGTGTATTCCATAGCTGGCTAATATTAGTGAGCATATTGCCTGCTGCATCGTAAGTATATACATTGTGCATATAATTGACCCATATGCTTGTGACCGCATACCAGACCTTTTGCGTCTGATCGGTCAAATTATTATTAGCATCAAAATTCTGCGTGTATTGTACCTGGTTTACCCACAAGGATGTTGCTGTGTTATAATGCATTCCCAGGGCCGTATCATATTTGATGGGGATATGAATGAAGTCGCCCCCGCGCGTACCAGAATACTGTAGATGGAATGAATCGCTATAAACATAGCTGACCGCATCATTCACAAGATAAGCGTAGGACACAAGCCGAGAGCCAGTGCCTGAAGTAGCTTTAGATACCGGTTGCACATCGGGGCCATGTAATAAAATTCCCTCTTTGAATATTTTATTGATGTTTTGTGCAACAGACATATGTGCAGCCAATGAGATGCAAAGCAATAAGGCAAACCTTTTCATAGAAATTATATTTTGAGCAGTATGGTGAAAAATGTATAATAGCTACAGTAAATATAATCAATTATCAGAATGCTTATATCGCACAAATATAGCCTATTAAAACAAACACATGTGTAATAAATATTATATTGCAAGACCTGCCTGGTGTAAAAAAAACTGCAGATCATTAACCAGCTTTCAGGAAATCGGTAAGGAGGTACGTAATAAGCTTTGCAGTATAGCTACTTTCTTTACCATTGCGCAATTTTGTTGCGCCTTCTGCTATATGCAGGTATGCGACATCGCAAAAGCCAGCACAGGTATTTATGTATTGCCGGGCCTGTAAAGCAGTAATACCACAGGGGGTTGCTGCGCTAGACAAGGTGTACTCTATGCAGTCAAGGTCCAGTTCGATACCCACTGGTTTGGCTGAAGTGTGTACGATCGCATCGCGGATGCTTTGTGTGTAGCTTAATTTGTTGTGTATAAAAATGTCTTCGTAAAAGGAACAATGCAGCGCCGGGTCGGCAGCGAACTCGGTAACGATCTCCTGTGCATTATAATTCTCATGCAGGCCAATCACGGCATACCTGTCGAGGAAACCCTTAGCTTTTGCATAGCGAAAGCCATTACCACTATGACGACCTTCCATTTTTCGATAGTCGCTATGGGCATCCAGGTTAATGCAGTTTATGGCACCCTTTACCTCCGCGGTGCCCTGCAAAAGAGGATAAGCATTATTGTGCCCGCCCCCAATTACTACTGGTATTTTCCCGCATGCCACTATTTTTTTGATCACCGGGGCAACGGCTTCGTCAACCTGTGCAACAAGGGCTCTTAATTCCGTTGCATCCTTATGCTCAGCACCGTGCATAAGCTCACGAAAATCGAAGGCCCCTAAGACCAATAATGAATCGCCCTGTAGTTTATCGGTATGCTGTACATTTAGCAGGGTCTTTAGTGCGGGCTCCCATAGGGTGTGCGCACCACCTACACCGTAGTTGGCACGCACACCAATATCTTCAGGTATGCCCAGCAATACAAATTTTGCCTCACTACGTTTTAGCTCTGCTTCCCAATCATCACTATGTACGCAAGCCACTTTCTCGCCCAGTTTGGTCTCACCGGGGCGTTTGCTGGTATGTGCATCTATATAAGCCCTGCCCGTTATTCGAAAGTGTATCATTATTGCTGTTTTTTAGCCCACCGTGCCAGTTTATCCTGTAATACCTGCAATGGCAGGCAGCCATCGTTCAATACCTCATCGTGGAAAGAAGCGATATTGAATTTATCACCCAGTTGCTGTTCGTATTTGGTACGCTCGGCCCTGATGGTGAGCCCACCGATCTTGTATGAAAGCGCCTGGCCGGGGATGGCCATGTAACGTTCTATCTCGGCAGTAGCTTCGGCTTCAGTAGCACGCTCGTGGTCCATCATGTACTTAATAGCCTCTTCGCGCGTCATGCCTTTATAGTGCATGCCTACATCCACTACAAGGCGTATGGCCCTGTGTATGGCATCGCTGAGGTGGCCAAAGTATTGGTAGGGATTCCGGTAGAGGCCTAGTTCTTTACCAAGCGATTCGGAATAAAGGGCCCAGCCCTCGCCATAGGCCCCATACCATAGGAAGCGGCGGAATTTCGGGATGTTCGTATTTTCCTGCTGTGTGGCTATCTGGTAGTGATGGCCGGGGATGGCCTCATGCAGGAAGAGGGTCTCCATGCCAACTGCGTTAAATTTTTTAGGGTCGAGTATAGGGACATAAAAAATACCGGGGCGTGAGCCATCTTCGGAGGGCGGGTTATATTCCGCACTTGCAGATGCGGCCCGGAATGCTTCGGTCTGCCTGATGGTGAAGGGCGATTTAGGTACATGTGCAAATAAGCGTTTCAATTGCGGATCTTCCTGTTTCTTTATATTCCAAAAGCTATCTAAAACCTGTTTATCAGCGGTGAAGGGATAGAAGCGGCTGTCTTTATTGAGGTATTCGAAAAAGGCTTTCATGTCACCTTTAAAACCTGTCCCGTCTTTTACCTTATTCATTTCGGAGGTAATGCGCTCCACTTCATTCAAGCCCAATTGGTATATACTATCGGGACTAAGCGATGTAGTGGTCCAATAACGGATACAATATTTGTAGTAGTCAGCCCCCCCCGGGATGGCACTTATGCCGCTTGTGCTGCGCGCTTTGGGTAAATACTCCTTTTCGAAAAAATTGTGCAGGCGGGCATAATTGGGGACGATGATGCTATCTATTGCAGCAGTATAAGCAGCGGTAAGGCGTTGTTTATCGCCTGCAGGGAAGCTATCGGGCATATTCTTCACCGGTGCATAGAAGATGCTTTGTACTGCGTCTTTTACGACTATTGCTTTTAGCTGGGGCAGTATTTTGACCACAAGCTTTTGAGGCAATACCCAGCCTTCGGCCATACCTTTCCTCATGTTAAAGATAGCCGTATCCGTCCATGCAGGAAATACAGAAAGGCGCTTTAAGAAGTCATCGTAATCCTTCACTGTTTTAAATGGCTGGTTGCCCTGCCCCGAACCCAGTTGTGGCAGATCGAGCGTGAAGGACCAGAACTGGTTGATGGGCATATAATGTGTGGGGTATTTAAGGCCCTCGAGATTCATATTCATCTCATAACTAAACAAGCCATAACTAAGTTGCTCTTCGGGGCTTAAGGAAGCACTATCGAGCTTATGTAATGCATCGAGGTACTTCTGATAAAACCTTTGAGTGCTATCACGAAAGGACTGCGCTATTGTGATGGTGAGCTTATCATTGTAACGGTAATCACCATTAGCAGTAGCTTCGAGGGGGAAGAGCTGCATACGCTCCTGCCAATAGTTATCAAGCAGGCGGGTAAATGCCTGGCTATCGTTCCCTGTTGTACTTTTACCCGGTTCATTATTACAGGCTCCGAACAGCAGTAGTGCAGCAATGATCAGCGGTATCTTTTTCATCGATAAAAAATTATAAAGCGGTGATAAAGTAATAAAATTATACTCTTTTCGGATAAGATTGATTTTACTTATCTGTATATTGTTCAATTGACATGAAGATGACGTAAATTTGCAGGCAAAACAAGTTGTAAGATGTATCCTTTAGAAATAGTAGCCCCGATGAAGGCTGAAGTTACCAGCCACGGATTTAAAGAATTATTAAATACTGCCGATGTAGACGAGGCCATGAAAGCAGAGGGCACTACCCTTCTTTTCATAAATTCTGTATGCGGCTGTGCCGCCGGTACCGCCAGGCCCGGCGTAGTAATGGCTGTAGCCAATGCTACCAAGAAGCCCGACCATATCGTTACCACCTTTGCCGGTTACGATGTGGATGCGGTAAAACAAGCCAGGAACTACCTGCTCCCTTACCCTCCGTCTTCACCAGCGATAGCCCTGTTGAAGGACGGCAAAGTAGTACATATGGTAGAGCGCCATATGATAGAAGGCCGCCCGGCCCAAATGATCGCAGCAAACCTGCTGCAGGCTTTTGAGACCTATTGTTAAGTAAGATCGAAAAGGGTCAGTAAAGGACCTATGCATATTATAATAAAGACAGGCTACAGCCTGTCTTTATTGTTTTTGTACAAGGGGGAAGCACCGTAACCAGACTTACCGGGGACCAGGAAAGCGAAACGGCGCAGTAGATACTGCGCCGTTTATTAATATGTAAACCTTAATAGTTTATTGTTTGGTGAACTTGATGGTCTGCAAAGGCTTGTTATTCTTATCTGTCATTTGCAGCATGTAGTCGCCTTGAGCAAGATCGCTAACCTTAACCGGTATTACGCCGCCCTTGAACTGCATTGCATCAACATTATAGATACCTACGACCTTACCAAGCATGTCGATGATGCGGACAGACATATCACCCTTCGGTGCATTTGCAAACTTCACGAACATTTCAGAACCTGTAACAGGGTTCGGGAAGAGTACGATGTCGTTGCCGCTGTTCGTAGTGTTGTTAACTGTAAGCGGGCTGCCTGCACTTGCCACACCGAATGGTGAGAATGAAGTGATACCAGCGAGCGCCGAGTTGAACGGACCAGAACCGAATGCCGGACCTGTAGTACCAGGATGCCATACCGGATCGATGTAATGCGAAACGTAGCAAGCATTCCTGTCGAAACCAGGCAGTTCGTCATAAACATTCCACTGCAGTGTGAGTGATACGTTAGAGCCACCCAGTGTTCCTTCCTGAACGATCCATGTTTTGCCAACAGCATTGTTAGTCAATGCAAGGCTGGTCGGGATATCGTTGGTGTAGAACTCGAAGATGTTGTCGTAAACCTGTACACTGAAGGCATCAGCAACACCATTGTTAGCCATTGTGAGCGGAGTGTAAGATGTGCGGGTTGCACCTACAGGGAATTTAATATTACCTGTCTTACCACCCACGCCTATATTCACACCTATCACCATACCGGTACCATTTGTTACGATGAATGATGTAGAATCACCGCCGTATATAGCTGCCGATGTAGTAACAGTGAGGTCGTTATTACCAATTATCAGGTAACCTTTATTCAGTACGAGGCTATCGGTAACTGAGCTGATACCCATGATGGTCTTATCGAACTCACCATCGAGCCTTAAGCTCTGGTAAACAGCACCCGGTACGAACTGGTTAACATCACCTGACAGTACCACCTCACCCAGAGAAGGATCGAATGTACCGTTGTTGGTAACACTACCTTTCAGTTCCAGTATGTTACCAACACCTGTGAAGGCAACACTGGCTGCAGGATCGATGCTCAGGTTATTACATATCGCATCCGGAATATCTACCAGCGGCATGTTAGGCGCAGTAGTCGGAATGAATACATCAGTGCTAGCATTTGGCAGTACGTTACAGCTCCAGTTACCCGGGTTAGACCATGCTGTGCTTATTACACCTGTCCATGAAGCAGTAGTGCTTACGGTAAGTGTTGCTGCAGCAGAAGTTGCCGGTGGAGGACAAGTACCTGACACTATCACACGATACTGGTAGCCGTCCATTGCGAATGTAAGGCCGCTTACAGTAAGCGATGTAGTAGTAGAACCGCTGTATGTTGCGTTATCGGTAAGGTTAACCCAACCTGTACCATCATCAACCTGCCATTGGTAAGTGATACCTGTACCGGTAGCACCTACTGAGAATGTAGCAGAAGAACCGGCACAAGCTGTAGCGTCAACCGGATCGGTAACTACAACCGGCAGTGTATTAACATTGAGGGTAACTGTACCTGAAGTAGCTACAGGAGCACAAGTACCTGTTACAATCACACGGTACTGATAACCGTCCATTGCTGCAGTAGCGCCTGTAATGGTGAGTGTGGCCGTAGTACCACCGCTGTAAGGAGCGGCGGCTGGTACGTTCACGAAACCAGTACCGTCATCAACCTGCCACTGGTAGTTGAGGCCAGAACCTGTTGCTGTAATGCTGAAGAGTGCGTTATCACCTTCGCATACAGTAACGCTTGGCGACTGAGATACCAGAGTAGGTGCAGTGTTCACTGTAAGTGTAGCTACGTTCGATGTATCCGGAGGATTGCAAGCGCCGCTTACGATCACACGATACAGGTAACCGTTCATCAGGTATGTAGCTGTAGTGATCGACAGTGAGTTAGTTGTAACACCACCATATGGTGCAGTATTTGAAAGGTTAGTCCAACCTGTACCATCATTAACCTGCCATTGATAGGTAATATTAGTACCTGTAGCTACAACATCGAATGTAGTGTTGCTGCCCTGGCAAATTGTCCTGTCAACAGGCTCGGTAGTGATTGAAGGTGGTATATTAACTGTAATTGCTATGCTGCGTGGAGCAGATGTACCGCAAGAGTTGGTAGCAGTAACCTGCAACATACCAGAAGTAGCCGTTGCGCTGAAATCAACTGTAGCTGTGTTACCTGATGCATTGATGGTAGCACCGGTACCTGTGTAGCTCCAGTTGTAAGTGGTAACTGCTGTATCCAGCGGAACAGTGTATACTACACCTGTCTGGCCACGGCATACAGTATCACTGAACACTGTAAAGCCGTTCGGCTGGTTTGGCAGTAACCTTACGTTGATATCAAGTGTGCGGGCTGCTGAAGTACCGCAACCGTTTGTAGCGGTAACGCTCAGTGTACCGGAAGTAGCAGTAGTGCTGAAGTCGATCGTTACACTATTACCACCACCGTTGATGGTAGCTCCGAAGCCGCTGTAAGTCCATGTATATGTAACTGAAGGATCGTTCGGCACTGTGTATACCACGTTGTTCTGGCCCTGGCAAGGACTTGCATCGAACACCGTAAAGGCAGCAGGCTGAGCCGGCAGCGGATTAACAGTGATACCCATGAGCCTTGCAACTGAAGTACCGCAGTTATTGGTTGCAGTTACACTCAGTGTACCAGAAGTAGCCGTATTAGAGAAATCAAGTGTCACACTGTTACCTGTACCATTGATGGTAACACCTGTACCTGTGTAGGTCCAGTTGTAAGTAACCAGCGGGTTATTAGGCACTGTATAAACCACACCTGTCTGACCCTGGCATACTGATGCCTGGCTTGCTGTGAACAGGCCTGGCTGTGCAGGAAGCGGGTCAACTATGATGGTCATTGTACGTGCTATCGAAGTACCGCATGCGTTAGTAGCAGTAACATTCAGATCGCCTGAAGTAGCTGTTACACCGAAGTCGATCACCACGCTGTCACCATAAGTGGTCATTGTAGTACCTGTACCAGTATACGTCCATGTGTAAGTCACAGTAGGATCGAACGGAACTGCATAAGACACACCTGACTGGCCCTGGCATACAGGGTTGGTGAAGGTTGTAAATGCACCCGGCTGATTTGGCAGCGGGTTAACCGTTACTGCAACAGAAGTAGGTGCAGATGTACCACAAGAGTTGCTTGCAGTAACCTGTATGCTACCCGATGTTGCAGTTGCACTGAAATCAACAGTAGCTGTGTTGCCAGTTGGTGTTATTGTAGCACCTGTGCCTGTATAGGTCCATGCATAAGTTACCGTAGGATCATTAGGCACGGTATATACTACACCGTTCTGACCCTGGCATACCGTAGCACTGAACGTAGTGAAGAACATTGGCTGGTTTGGCAGCGGGTTAACTGTAATATTCACAGTACGCGCTACTGAAAGACCGCAGCTATTTACTGCTGAGACGCTCAGCGTACCCGAAGTAGCATTATTGGCAAAGTTGATATAAGTACCTGCCAGGTTAGCATTCAGTATAGTAGCACCTGCACCGGTATAAGACCAGATGTAGGATACACTTGTATCATTATTTACAGCATAGAACACGCTGTCATCGCCCTGGCATACTGTTGTTGTTGCAGCAGTGAATGGCGAAGGCTGGGCAGGCAGCGGTTTAACCGTGATAGCCAGCGTTTCCGGTGTTGGCGAAGAACCGCAGGCATTGTTTGCCACTACGGTAAGTGTACCGGAAGTGGCTGATGCGCTGAAGTCGATGCTAACACTATTGGTAGTGCCTGTTATTGTAGCACCAAGACCGCTATATGTCCATGTGTACGATGTAGCTGTAGGATCGTTCGGAACTGTATAAACCACATTTGTCTGACCCTGGCAAACCGGGTTAGTGAATGCAGTGAATACACCCGGAGTAGCCGGCAGCGGGTTAACTGTCACAGCTATGGTCCTGGCTATTGAAGTACCGCAGGCATTTGTTGCTGTTACGCTCAGTGTACCTGAAGTAGCTGTAAAGCCATAGTCAACTGTTACGCTGTTGCCTGTACCATTTATTGTAACACCTGTACCTGAGTAAGCCCAGTTGTATGTTACTGTAGGATCATTAGGCACCGTGTAAACAACACCGTTTGTATTCTGACAAACTGTAGCTGTGCTGGCTGTGAAAGCAGCAGGTTGGTTCGGCAGCGGGTTAACTGTGATCGCCAGTGTTCTTGCTGGTGAGGTACCACAGATATTTGTTGCCGTTACGCTCAATGTACCTGAAGTAGCCGTATTAGCGAAGTTGATGATCGCGCTGTCGCCGAATGGTGTTATTGTAGCACCAGTACCGCTATAAGTCCATGTATAAGAAGTTGCGTTAGCAACTGCAGGAACTACATAAGTCACATTGTTCTGGCCCTGGCATACTGTAGGGCTGGAAGTAGTGAAGGCAGCAGGCTGCAATGGGAGCGGCCTTACAAAAACATTAATTGTACGTGGAGTAGCTGATGCACCGCAGGCATTGTTGGCCCACACCCTTAATGTACCAGATGTTGCGGTATTGCTGAAGTCAACCAGTACGCTGTTGGTAGTACCTGTTATTGTAGCACCTGTGCCCGAGAACTGCCATGTATAAGAAGTAGCAGTAACATCAAGCGGCACTGTGTAAATCACGCCTGTCTGACCCTGGCATACCGTATCGCTTGAAGTAGTGAAGGCCAGTGGTTGTGCAGGCAGCGGGTTAACTGTTATTGCCAAAGTGCGTGGCGTAGAAGCTCCGCAACCATTGTTAGCAGTTACCACCAGTGTGCCTGAAGTAGCTGTTGTGCTGAAATCGATAGTTACCGTATTGCTGGTACCATTGATGGTAGCACCTGTTCCTGAATAAGTCCATGTGTAGGTAACAGTAGGATCGAACGGAACGGCATATACTACACCATTCTGGCCCTGGCATACTGTAGGGCTGGATGTAGTGAATGCACCCGGCTGAGCAGGCAGCGGGTTAACTGTTATTAATAATGTCCTTGCAGCAGATGTACCGCATGCATTGGTTGCTGTAACGCTTAATGTACCGTTGGTAGCAGTATTGCTAAAGTTTATCGATACGCTATCACCGTATGGAGATATAGTAGCGCCGGTACCTGAGTAAGTCCAGTTATATGTTACAGTAGGATCATTCGGCACTGCGTAAGCAACGTTGTTCTGACCCTGGCATACTGTAGCCGAGAAAGTAGTAAAGTTAGCCGGCTGGTTTGGCAGCGGGTTAACCGTGATATTGATCGTTCTTGCAACTGATGTACCGCAGGCATTGGTAGCGGTAACGCTCAATGTACCTGATGTGGCATTATTTGCAAAGTTGATGATCACACTGTTACCTGTACCTGTGATAGTAGCACCTGCACCTGAATAAGTCCATGTGTACGTTACAGTAGGATCATTAGGTACAGTGTAAGTCACGTTGTTCTGACCCTGGCATACTGTAGCCGTGAATGTAGTAAAATTAGCCGGCTGGTTTGGCAGCGGCGTAACTGTTATATTTATTGACCTTGGGCTTGAAGTACCGCAAGAGTTTGTCGCAGTCACATTCAACACGCCCGAAGTAGCTGTCGCACTGAAATCAACCAATACGCTGTTACCAGTACCGTTGATGGTAGCACCAGAACCTGTATAGCTCCATACGTATGTTACTGTAGGATCGTTTGGCACTGTATATGTTACGTTTGTCTGGCCCTGGCATACTGACGCAGTCGAAGTAATGAATGCGGCAGGCTGTGCAGGCAAAGGCTTAACCGTAACGATCTTAGAAAGTACAGTTGAATTACCGCAAGCGTTGGTTGTATATACATTAACCGTACCTGATGTAGCTGTAGCGCTGAAGCTTATTGAAGCTGTATTGTTAGCTGTTATGATGGTAGCACCAAAGCCTGAATAGCTCCATGTGTATGAAACCGCAGGATCGAACGGTACAGCGAAAACAACATTATTCTGGCCCTGGCAAACCGTATCAGAACTGATGGTAAAGCTGGCCGGAGCAGCAGGCAATGAATTAACAGTAATGTTTATAGACCTTGGCAGTGAAGAGCCGCAGGCATTGTTAGCTACTGCGCTCAGTGTACCGCTGGTAGCAGTATTGCTGAAATCTACTACAACTGAATTTGAAGTACCAGAGATATTAGCACCGGTTCCGGTGTAGGTCCAAGTATATGATGTAGCAGAAGGATCAAGCGGCACAGTATAAACTACACCTGACTGACCCTGGCATACTGTAGCGCTCGATACTGTGAAGTTCGATGGCTGGGCAGGTACACCATTTACAGTGATATTAATAGTACGTGCGATCGAAGTGCCGCAGGCATTGGTACCGGTAACACTTAAGGTACCTGAAGTAGCTGTATTGCTGAAATTCATCGTAATACTGTTACCTGTACCATTTATAGTACCACCAGTACCTGTGTAATTCCATGTATAGCTTGTTACAGTAGGATCGTTAGGCACTGTATAAACTACACCTGTCTGACCCTGGCATACTGTAGAAGAAGAAACTGTAAAGTTGCCCGGTTGAGCAGGTATCGGTGTAACCGTGATCGCTAATGTCTGTGCTATAGAACTGCCGCAGGCATTAACCGCAGAAACACTCATTGTGCCCGAGGTAGCCGTATTGCTGAAGTCAACTGAAACCGAGTTACCAGTACCCGTGATGGTAGCACCTAAGCCAGAATACACCCAGTTGTATGATGTAGCGTTGGGATCATTAGGCACGGTATAAATAACACCTGTCTGGCCCTGGCACACAGTGGTAAGACCCTGAGTGAAAGCCAGTGGCTGTGCAGGTATTGTATTAACTGTTATTGCTATGGTCCTTGCTATTGAAGTACCACAGGCGTTTGTTGCTGTTACGCTCAATGTACCTGAAGTAGCCGTAGCAGAGAAGGCCATGGTTATGCTATTGCCTGAACCTGTGATGCTGCCACCATTACCGGAATAGGTCCAGTTATAAGTGGTAACGGTAGGATCGTTAGGCACTGTGTAAACAACTCCTGACTGGCCCTGGCATACTGAAGTAGAGAACACGGTAAAGTTTGCCGGCTGTGAAGGCAGCGGGTTAACCGTGATGGCAAATGTGCGTGCAGTAGATGTACCGCAGGCATTGGTTGCCGTAACGCTCAGTGTACCTGAAGTAGCCGTGTTGCTGAAATTCATGGTAATGCTGTTGCCTGTACCATTTATAGTACCACCAGCACCAGAATAAGTCCATGTATAAGTAACAGTAGGATCGTTAGTAACGGTATAAGCTACACCTGTCTGGCCCTGGCATACAGGTGTAGTACCTGTGATTACGCCGGGTTGTGCAGGGAGGGCATTAACCGTGATAGCAAGTGTGCGTGCTGCAGAAGTACCACAGGCATTGGTTGCCGTAACACTCAGTGTACCCGAAGTAGCCGTATTGCTGAAATCCATGGTAACACTGTTGCCTGTACCGTTTATAGTACCACCAGCACCAGAATAAGTCCATGTATAAGTAACCGTAGGATCATTAGGCACTGCATAAGCTACACCTGTCTGGCCCTGGCATACCGGCGTGGTAAACACAGAGAAGTTAGCCGGCTGTGTAGGCAGCGGGTTAACCGTGATGGCTATGCTGCGTGCAGTAGATGTACCGCAGGCATTGGTTGCCGTAACACTTAAAGTACCGGAAGTAGCCGTATTACTGAAATTCATTGTAATACTATTACCTGTACCGTTGATAGTACCACCAGAACCTGTGTAGTTCCAGGCATAAGTAACGCCTGCTACATTCGGCACGGTATACACAACACCGGTCTGGCCCTGGCATACTGTAGCTGTGCTGGCTGTAAAGTTACCCGGCTGGGCTGGCAGCGGGTTAACTGTTATATTAAATACCGTTGTGGCAGATGTACCGCAGGCATTTGTAGTGTAAACGCTCAGCGTACCGGAAGTAGCGGTATTGCTGAAGTCCATGGTAATGCTGCTGCCTACACCATTAATACTGCCACCGGCACCTGAGTAAGACCAGTTATATGTATTGCCTGCAACGTTGGTAACGCTGTAGGATACACCTGTCTGACCCTGGCATACTGTAGCACTACCTGTAACCGCACTTGGCTGCGTGGGCAGCGAATTAACAGTAATATTAATAGTACGTGCAGTAGAGGTACCGCAGGCATTGGTTGCTGTTACTGACAATGTACCGGCAGTAGCAGTGTTGGTAAAGTCCATGGTAATGCTGTTACCTGAACCATTTATATTATAACCAGTACCGGAGTAGCTCCAGGTATACGAGGTAGCATTGGGATCGTTAGGTACTGTATAAACTACACCCGTCTGGCCCTGGCATACTGTAGGCGAGCTGGCCGTAAAGTTGCCGGGTTGAGCTGGTGCATTATTAACGGTAACCGCTACCGCCTGAGCAGTAGATGTGCCGCAAGCATTCGAAGCCGTTACGCTGACTACGCCCGATGTGGCACTTGCAGAAAATGATATATATGCGGTATTACCTGCTGCAGTAATGTTACCACCATTGCCTGAGTAGGCCCATGTGTAGGTAACACCTGCAACATTGGGTACTGAGTACTGTACGTTGCTCTGACCGGCACAAACCGTAGTGGAGAACGTGGTAAAGCTACCCGGCTGTGAAGGCGTTGCATTCACTGTTATCGGCATACTTAAGGTAGAAGAGGTACCGCAGGCATTTGTTATTGAAACACTCAAAACACCTGAAGTGGCCGAAGCACCGAAGTTCAGGTAAGCACTGTTACCTGCATTAGTGATTGTAGTGCCACCACCTGTATATACCCAGTTATAAGCTGTAGCCGTAGGATCGTTAGGTACTGTATAAACAACATTCGTTGCACCCTGGCACACCGTTGCCGTACTTGCTGTAAAGCTGGCAGGAGTAGTGGGCAATGAATTAACTGTTATGGCTAAAGTCCTTTGAGTTGATGTACCGCAGCTGTTAGTAGCTGTTACAGAAAGTGTACCTGAAGTGGCCGTATTGCTGAAGTTGATCGTTATTGCGTTGCCCGAACCGTTGATCGTTCCGCCGGCACCGGTATACTGCCATGTATAAGATGTAGCATTAGGATCGTTGGTAACGGAGTAGGAAACACCGGTAGCACCCTGGCATACTGTAGTGTTGCCTGTTATCACACTGGGCTGTGCGGGTGTGGTATTTACCGTTACAGCGATGGTGCGTGCAACCGATGTACCGCAGGCATTGCTTGCAAATACGCTTACCGTACCTGAAGTAGCATTCGCCGCAAAGCTTATGTTAGCTGTATTGCCTGCAGCAGCAATGTTACCCCCGTTACCGGAATAGCCCCATGTATAAGATGTAATGTTCGGATCGCTGGGAACCGTAAAAGTAACATTGTTCTGACCTGCACAAACAGATGTTGTGGCCGTAACAAAGTTACCCGGTTGGGCCGGCAATGGTGTAATAGTTACTGTAAATGACTTGTTGATAATGTTACCCAAGTCATCCACCACCCTGATGATAAAGTTGTCGCTACCGCTGTAGCCTACGGTTGGTGTGTAGGAAGTACCGGCGGGCGTGATGCCGAAGCCGCCTGATGGCTGTGTTTGCGAAAAACCATTCAGGGTACCGTGTGCAGGGCCGGAGTTAACGGACCATGTAAGTGTACCGGGAGTGTTATCGTCAACGGCCAAATAGGCGTCTAGAGATACTGCCGATGCATTCTGGCAAATTGTAAAACTTGCTGTGTTGCCTGCCGTAAACGTAGGCAATGCCAAAGCAAAGCCCGGCAACATAGCCAAAATTGATACAACCCAAAGAAAACGCGTAACTGTTCTTTTCATAGGTGTGACGTTATTGCTTGAAACTATTAAGATTAACAAAAACTTTCTAATATACCCTCAATAAATGAGATATGTCTCAAATATACGAGGGTAAAGATAATAATCTGGAAATATAAGTCAAGTACTTTAGGGTATTAAGCTAAAAATAAATTTATTCGACATAAGAGGTATTATAGCGTATGCCAAACCAATGCTATGAGCCTAAAAACATTAACTATTATCAATATTACACATTGTTGATACTTTTAAAGTATTTTTTCGCAGGTTAAAATGGAAAAGTAAAACTTAAGAATAACATAAACCCGCCAGTGGCGAGAAAAATATAACAATACATAAGGCATAAAGGCACATAAAGAAAAAAATGAAAATTTATCTTTGCGAGCCATTTTTAAAACCCCTCCGGCATCGGCACCTGAGTAAACAGCTTTATAGCAAATTGCAGACGAAATTAAAAATATCTACAATAATCGTATTGTTACTATTTAGCATAAGTGCCTTTGCTCAAACTGTGACCAATACGAATGAAGAGCACTTACCCGGACATCCGAACGAAAAAGATATACTGGATATAGCGCGGACTATCCTGAAAAAAGATGTTACTATGCCTTCTGATACTGCCAGTATAAATTCAAAAAAAATAAGGATATCAGGTCTGCCGACGGTGGGTTATTCGCTACAGACAAGTTTTGCTATTGTAGGTTTTGCCAATGCGGCCTTTTATACATGGGACATGCCGGAGGAAAGGGCGTCAACCATCCTTACCAGCATTGCCTATACTGCTTATAAGCAAGTCATATTCCCCATACAAGCCAACATATGGACCAGGAACAATGACTTCAACATTGTTACCGACTGGCGGTATATGTACTACCCTTCCTATACATACGGGCTTGGGGGGCATAGCCATCCCCGTGACGGGTATATGATCGACTACTCCTACCTAAGGCTGCACCAAACAGTATTGAGGTCAATACTTGAAAAAACATATATAGGCATTGGTTATGACCTTGATTATTATTGGAATATAAATGAAGAGGATCCTCCCAAAGGCAAAACAACCGACTTTCAACGTTATGGGCTGACCAAAACCTCCGTTTCATCAGGCATTTCTGCAAATATCCTTTATGATGACCGGGAAAATACCATAAACCCGGAAAACGGGCTGTATGCAGCTATCGCCTACCGGCCGCATTATACCTTTATGGGCAGCGACGGTAACTGGGCCTCTGTGCAGGCTGATTTCAGGAAGTATATAAAACTACCCGGCAGGCGACGGAATATCCTGGCCATATGGAATTATTACTGGCTGACCTTTGGGCATACCCCTTACCTCCAATTGCCCAGTACGGGCTGGGATGCTTTTGTAAATACCGGCCGGGGATATATACAGGGACGGTTCAGAGGTAAACATATGCTGTACCTGGAATCGGAGTACCGCTTTGATATTTTACGTAATGGTCTGCTAGGCGCTGTGGTCTTCGCCAATGCGGAAAGCTTCAGTGAAGAGAAAACAAATAAGTTCGAGGTGATCGCTCCGGGGGCAGGAGCAGGCATACGCATAAAACTGAACAAATACTCGGGCACAAACCTGGCCATTGATTACGCATTCGGCCTAAATGGATCAAGGGGCTTTTTTGTAAACCTTGGCGAGGTTTTTTAAGCCCTTTTCTGCCCGTCTTTCCCAAATTCATATATGTGGCTATAGTTGCATAAAGGAAACTGATTTTAAAAATTGCATGTACATACATACATTTGCATAAGAAACCAGAAAAGCTTTGAACAATGAAACTGGAAGATGTATTAAAAACCACCCGTTTTAATGACGAGAAACATAAAGCGGGCTTAAATATACTGTATACCGCGTACTGGATGAAGAGCAATTTCAGTACGGTATTAAAGGAAACGGGTATAAGCTCGGAGCAGTTCAACGTGATGCGGATACTTAAAGGCAAACACCCGGAACAGATGTGCGTGAAAGACATCGCTTCGCGTATGATAGAAAAGAACTCGAATGTGCCGCGGATAGTGGATAAACTGGTGTTGAAAAAACTGGTAAAAAGAAGCACATCAAAACAAGATAAGCGGGAAACGATCATGGCCCTTACGGAAAAAGGCCTGCAGACCCTGGATAAAGCCAATAAGATCATGGACGAGATTTCGGCAAATATCATAGGCATCAGCAACGAAGAGGCAAAGTTGCTCAACGAGCTAATAGAAAAAATGAGAAATACAGACTAACAAACAATAAAAAAAGAACAAAACTATGGCAACAACAAAATGGACATTAGATCCGGCACACTCAGAAATTCAATTTAAGGTAAGGCATATGATGATAGCCAACGTTACCGGTAAATTTCACCAGTTTGATGCAAATGTTGAAACGGAAGGAGATGATTTCAGCACTGCAAAAATCGGTTTTAGTGCAGATATCGACTCTGTAAATACGGGCAGTGAGCAGCGCGATGCACACCTGAAAAGTGAAGATTTTTTTGATGCGGCCAACCATCCGAAAATGATCTTCGAAGGAAGCAGCCTTGAAAAAACAGGTGATGACCAGTATAAACTGGAGGGTAAGCTTACCATACGCGAGACGACGAAACCAATCGTATTGAACGTAGAGTATGGAGGTATGCAACAGGACCCATGGGGTAATACAAGGGTAGGTTTTTCGATAGACGGCAAACTGAACAGGAAGGAATATGGCCTGCACTGGCATGCAGTGACCGAAGCCGGCGGCATTGTAGCCGGTGACGAAGTGAAGATACATGCCGAAGTGCAATTCATAAAGCAGCAAGGATAAATTAAGTAGTATAAAAAAAACAGGCGTGCATATAATGCATGCCTGTTTTTTTTATACACCTTACATTCAGCTATTTAGTAGCTTTTACTAAGTATATTATGGTCGGGAAGTGATCGCTGTAACCATTTATCCATGTAGTACCTGAGAATGAACGATGCGGGGCACCTTTGTACTGGCCATATTTCTCGAGGAGGAATTCTTTATTGAACACTTCGGCCTTGTAATACTGCCAATGTTCATCATCTTTTTTGAGGAAGGGGGCAGTGATCATGATCTGGTCAAAAAGGTTCCAGGCATCATTCCATGCCAGTGTACCGATACCTTTTTTATAGAAGGATACCCATGGGTTATAAATGCCTTTGGGTTTCACCTCATCACGCTCTCCCTTAGCACCCAGTACTTTGGTAATGCTGGGGCTAATCGGGTCATCATTGAGGTCGCCCATGAGTATAACTTTGCTTTGTGCATTTACATCCATTAACGAATCAATGATCCTTTTATCCACACCCGCCGCTATAGCACGTTTCGGTATCGTTGCCGTCTCCCCGCCATATCTTGATGGCCAGTGATTAACAATTACATGCACAGTATCGCCTTCCAGCAAACCTGACACGCGCAGTATATCGCGGGTAGATTCTTTGCCACCACTGCCACCCAGGTCTACATGGTATGGATGCGCATCCAATACGGTAAAGTATTTAGGATTATAAATAAGCGCCGTATTGATACCCCTGGCATCGGGGCCATAAAATATAACATATTTGTAATTCCGGTCTTTTATCTCGGGTTGGCTGAGTAAGAGATCAAGCACATGGCTATTCTCAACTTCTGCCACGCCAACTAGTGCAGGGCCATCGGGTGTCATCTCGGTACCTAATTGCTGAAAAACAGTGGCCAGGTTGTGGGCCTTCTGCTTCATGATCTCGTTGGTATAATGATGGCTGCCGGTAGGCGTGAATTCCTCATCATTTTTATTGGGATCGTCCTGGGTATCAAAAAAATTCTCAAGGTTATAAAAAGCAACCGCTACAACGTGATATTGCTTTTTTTGAGCTAATGCGTTAACTTTTAAACACATAGCAAACATTACTATAAACAAGGACCGTTTGGAAAACATCTTCTCTTTAAATTAATTTTGCAAAGGAACAAAAAAAGCTGTTTTTTAATGGAGCGAATATTCCACATAACAATTACTTAATCCTTTTAATTGTTCATAGCTTAGATAAAGTATAGTATTTTTGCAGGCATTTATTTAATTGAAAACAATGCATTTCTAATATGTATCTACGATTACAACCATTAATTTTATTGTTTGTATTTTTTGCATTCACGGCAAGCGCACAGACGGGCAAAAACAAAGCCATACTAAAGGGAAAGCTTTTAAGAGCCGCTTCTAATCAACCTGCACGGGATGTACAACTTACCATACCTAAGCTAAAGCTCATTACAACATCTGATGCCGAAGGCAAATTCAATTTTAACGACGTAACATTTGGCTCCTATCAAATGGTGGTTTCAGGCTACAATGTTAAAAGCGACACTATCGATATATCGGTCAATAATGCTACAACTGACCTCGGAGATATCGGGGTAACATTAAACGAAGCAGGCGCACAAGCTGCAAGCGTAGAAATACCGACCATCACCATGGATGAGGGCAACATATCTACTGACGATGATGGTGTAAGCACACAAAATGTAAGCAGTGTGCTTACCACATCACGCGATCCGTTCATCAATGCCACATCCTATGTATTTAGTGCATTTTGGTTTCGCCCCCGCGGCTATGACAACAGCCAAAACGAGATACAGATCAATGGTGTGCCGATGAATGATGCGGAAACCGGTGAAGCTTCATGGTCGGAATGGGGTGGCCTCAATGATGTGCTGCGCGGCCGCACTTATACCTACGGACTAAAGCCTTCCGAGTATACTTTCGGTGGGCTTGGCGGCTCTCAATACATAGACGCTACTGCTATAAACCAGCGTAAGCAGACCAGGATATCCTATTCACTCTCGAACCGCAGCTACAGGAACCGCCTGATGGTAACGCACAGCAGCGGCCTGATGAAAAACGGCTGGGCCTATTCCCTGTCTGCTTCAAAAAGGTGGGCGAAAGAAGGTTATGTACCCGGCACTTTTTATGATGGCTATTCTTATTATGGCGCTGTAAGCAAAGTGTATAAAAAGCATGAGTTCAATCTCACCGCTTTTGGTGCACCTACACGCAGGGGCAAGGCATCTCCTGCAGTACAGGAAGCATATGACCTGGCAGGATCACATTTTTACAATCCAAACTGGGGCTACCAGGACGGGGAAAAACGCAATGCGAAAGTTGTCAATAACTTCCAGCCTGTTTTCATATTCAATTATGAATATAAACCATCGGAAAAGACAAGGTGGAATACATCAATAGCTTATCAATTCGGTAAAGACAATAGCTCATCTGTTGACTGGAATACTGGTACAGACCCAAGGCCGGATTACTATCGCTACCTACCCAGTTATTATCGATTAAGCGCTACAGCTAACCCGGCAGCTGCAAATGAAATAGAAGCTGCAATAAAAGCAGACCCTGATAAATTACAGGTAAACTGGGACCGCTTTTATGACGTGAACAGAACCAATAAAGAAACCATACATGATGTGAATGGAGTAAGCGGTAATGACGTTACAGGCAACAGATCAATATACGTAGTTAGTAACTATGTTACCGACCAGAAAAAATGGGTATTCAATACTAATATTGAGCATACATTAAACTCACACATCACCCTGTACGGAGGTGCATCATTCATTTCTGAACAAAATGAATACTACCGCGAACTGCAGGACCTGCTGGGCGGTGATTTCTTTGTGGACATTAACCAATTTACTTCGCGGAACCTTGGCGGCGGACTATATACGCAAAACAACCTTGATGAGCCTAACCGCTTGATAAAAGTAGGTGATAAATATAGCTATGACTATATAAATCATCTTAACAAAGGGCAACTATGGGGTCAATCAACCATGAAATACAATAAGTTTGATTTCTTCCTCTCGGCACAGGCTGGTTTAACATCGTTTTATAGAGAAGGCTTAGTACGCAACGGTCTGTTTGCAGAAACATCTTTAGGCAATGATGCCAAAAACAGTTTCTTTACCTACCAGATAAAAGGCGGTGCCACGTATAAAATAAACGGACGAAATTATTTGTTTGTGAACGGGGAAATCGGCACCAATGCACCTGACATTAAGAATGCTTATATAGCGCCTACCATCAGGAACGGGGTTGCAGACAACCTAACTACCGAAAAAATTAAAAGTATAGAGGGCGGCTACCTAATGAAAGCGCCCCGTGTAAATGCCCGCGTAGTAGGATATGCCACCGACATAACGGATATCACCAAACGCTACCGCTACTACAATAACGCTCCTAACTTCCAAAGTTTTACAGATTTCATCATCCAGGGTATGGACACGCGTAACATAGGCCTGGAACTTGCTTTGAATGTAAAGCTGACCTCATCGCTTGATGTTACAGGTGTTGCAGTACTAAGTCAATCGTTCTTCACCAATGATCCGCAAGTAAGTATCTATAATGAGAATGATACGCTCGTTAACCCATCGGATGTGCATACCGTATATCTCAACAATTACAGCATATATGTAGGCCCGCAATCTGCATACACTTTAGGTTTCCACTACAGCTCAAAATATCATTGGTATGCCAACCTGAACTTCAATTATGTTGAAAGGAACTATACCGATATAGCACCTGACCGCAGATCTGAAAGGGCTGCAGACCTTATACCAAGGGAATCGGAATTGTGGCATAAGATATTCGACCAGGAAGTACTTCCTTCTGTCTTCACTACCGACCTATTTGTAGGCTATTCCTTTAAAATGTCAAAACTGAACAAAAAGCTGGGTAGCAATACCTACCTGTACCTTAGCGTAGGTGTTAACAACATACTGGACAATAAGAACATCATTAACCTTGGCTATGAACAGCTTCGTTATGACTTTAGCTCGAGTGAACCCGGCAAATTTGATTCGAAATATTTTTATGGCTATGGCCGCAATTACTTTGCTAACCTGGCCCTTAAATTCTAAATAATTCAAAAAATTTTTAAATAAATAATATGAAAAGTTCTCGTTTAGCGCTCGGATTTATTTTATTAAGCGCGATCACATTATCATCTTGCCTGAAAAAAGATTATGCAGGCCCTCCGGATAAAAGCGGTTACGACCCAATGCTTCCTGTAAATGCAACCATACAGAAGGTGCTGAACCTGTTACCTGCCAACTACCCGTCGACCAGCGTTTCGCCAGTAAGGATAGATTCCGACTGGACCATCTCTGCCGTAGTGGTAGGCGATGATAAATCGGGTAACCTCTACAAACAAATAGTTATAGACGACGGCTCGACAGGCCTTGCAGTGCTGATAGATGCTTACGATCTTTTTAATGATTACCCTGTAGGACGGAAGATATATATAAAGCTCAAGGGCCTATACATTGGTACTTACCACAGCCTGCCACAGCTTGGTTACACTCCTGATAATACAGGTGCGATATCGGGTATACCCGGCACGCTGGCTGAGAACTATTTGGTAAAAGCCAATTATCCCAATACCGTAACGCCAATAAAGGTCACTTTTGCTGAAATAGCAGGTGGTGCAAATGTAGCCCTTGAAAACCGCCTGATCCAGATAGATAGTGTTGAATTTGTGGCGGGTGATGTTTTTCAGCCTTATGCTGCGCCGGCACCGTCATCAGGTACCAGCCTAGATCTTGAAGATTGCAGCTCTACAGTAGTGCTGCGCACCAGCGGCTATTCTAACTTCCAGTCTGCTTTGACACCATCAGGCAGGGGTAGCATCACAGCCATATATACAGTGTACAATAGCACTGCACAATTAGTGCTCAGGGACACCAGCGATGTGAAGTTTACAGGACCTCGTTGTGACGGTGCGGTCTTCATCGATCCAAGCAAGGTTGTTTTTAATGAAGACTTCCAGACTGTAAATACCAATAATGAAATATTATCAACACCGGGATGGACCAATTATGCAGAGACCGGTGGCGTGTTATTTAAAGGCGGCTTACTGGGCAGCGCAACAAAATTTGCAAAAATATCTGCTTTCAGCACTGGCTCAGCTACTGTAAAAAGCTGGCTGATCACCCCTGCAATAAATTTGGACGGTGCTACTAATCCTATGCTCAGTTTCAAATCGGATGACGGATATGATAATGGCGCTACACTGAAAGTTTATATTTCATCAAATTATTCAGGCAGCGGTGATCCAAGTACAAGCACATGGACTGAACTTACCGGTTTCACTATCAGTTCAGGCCACACCAGCGGTTACGGATCTCAATTCATCAGCTCGGGTTTCAAAAGCCTGAATGGTTATAATGGCAGCATATATGTAGCCTTCGTTTATGAAGGTTCAGACCCGGCAAAGACCACTACTTTTGAACTGGACGATGTTATGGTATCGAAAGACTAACAGAGTTTAAACTAATAAATGAAAAATGGCTGTTATGAAAAATAACGGCCATTTTTCATTCTGGCCCTTAATAATTTCTTAACCCTACATGTACCATTAACCAAAAAATAGCCCGAACTTTGCCACAATAAAAAAAACCGACTTATGAAAAAATTAGTACTACTCCTCTTAGCATGTGTAGGAATTACCTACGCAACTAATGCCCAACCTTACAACTCCGTTACACTTACGGACACTGTTTACAACCAGAATTTTGACAACATAGCCAGTGGCCTTCCAACAGGCTGGCATGTATTCACTTCCGCTACCGCTTCAAGCCTCGGTGTAACAAGGGATACATCGCCTACTAAACTTGTACTGGTACCAACCCAATGGAGCTATAACAGCGGTAATTTCCGCAACGTAGCCTCAGCTACAGCAGGCCAGGTTGACTCAGCTACACAAGCTGCAGCCAGCGACAGGGCACTGGGCGTTCGCCAGGTTGGCTACTCTAATGCAACCTTCGGCGGTTCCGATTCAGGTGCAGCAATGTGCATCCAGATCGCCAATACCCAACATATGGGCGCTTTCAAACTTTCTTTTGACCTGCAGTCGCTCGATACAAGCTCTCCAAGGACCACCACATGGACCGTTGACTGGGGAACAGGAGCAGATCCTACCAGCTTTACAGCAGCCGCAGCTACAGGCACTATGACCACAGGTGGCAATACATTCAGCAACAATACGATCAATGTTGACTTCGGTACAGACCTCGACAGCATGAGCGGGCCAATATGGATACGTGTAGTAGCATTAAATATCACTACAGGCGGCGGCAACCGTCCAACTTCGGCTATCGACAACTTCCACCTGTCTTATGTTAACAACTCTCCAGTTAGCGTAGCCAATGTAAGCAACAACAAAATGCCTTTATCTGTAATAGGCAATGCAACAACGAACCAAATGACACTTGGCTTTACTGCAACAGCAGCAGGCAAATACAATGTTGAAGTATATGATATGACCGGCCGCATGCTGCACAACGAAGCTATAAATGCAGCAACAGGTGCACAGCAATATACCCTTACAGGTATGAACCTGGCTGCAGGTATGTATATCGTGAAACTGGGTAACGGCACTTATTCTGCAGTTACCAAAGCAGCAATCCACTAATAAATCATATAATCTTTTTAATAAAAAATGCCCCGCTGATGCGGGGCATTTTTTATTAAAAGTGGTCTTAATCTTTTAATTTATTGTTTGACGATAACCCGGCTTATATTTTCATCGCCAAAGTGTATGGTCACAATATAAGTACCTGGTGCAAAACCCGCCATATTCATATCCGTATCATTATCGCCTGCCACTACGCCTGTTTCTTCATGCTTCAATACATGCCCGGCTATATCGCTTATCGCCAGGTTTAACCTTTGGCCTTGTGCTGCATGTACTATTAAATGCAATATTCCGTCCTGAACAGGGTTGCCCTTTATTGATACACTATTCAGCAAAAGATTGGGAACGGTATTTACCGCTGCCACGGTATCCTGCCGGGTGTACCATACTGGCGCAGTTATACTGCGTTTGCCATTCATAACAATATCGGCATAATAATATGCCGTACTATCATTGGCAAGAGCATTATCCGTATAGCTGTATGTTGCGCCTGTATTATTAGCTATAGCCACGGCATTATTACCACTGCCCGGGATACCTTTATAAATGGTAATATCCGGTGTGCCGGGATAGGTATTATTGGATACAGCAATTGATATCGCCGGTGCGCCATGATGCGTGAATATGCTGCCCATCATTTGTCCCGATACATCAAGATCTATTTTAGTATCGCATAATTCCGTGGCATAAAAATGCATAGCACGCATGGCATCAAAAAAGTCGTCCTTATCAAGAGATGGTGCCAATACGGCAAGACGGGCTTTAGTTGCATGGCCAAATGTAAGGTAGTGGTTGTCGTGATCAACAAAAGGGCCAATATGGTAACCTTTAGCCAGCATAGCTCTAAAGTAGCTCAGGTAACTCATAGAATTAGGATCATCTGAGTATGTAGTATCGGTACTGAAAGCAGGTCCGCTTTCCACTGCGCTGCCCACCAAAGCATTATCTGCAGCAGTATCCAGGGCTATATAGCGCAGGCTGTCGTAATCGGTATTAGAAGGATGTGCAAAAGAAGCAAATGCTTTATTGTGCGCGAACCTGTTTATGGTACGGAATATACCATTCAGACCTATATAGTCATATTGACCAACAAAAATATCATAGTTAGGATTGCCGCCGACGCTATCCCAGCCTACGAGGCTGTCTACGCCATAGATCAGTAAATGCCCGCCATTGTTGATAACCCCCCACTCCATGCCATATAATGCAAGAAAGCCGGGATGATCGGTGGTATATTGATTGGCCTGGTTGATACCCAATTGATAGTCGGCCAGGTGCATACCGGGATTATTAGTAGCAGAGAAATGGTTGTGCTCGGATATCCCAAGGAAATCCATGCAGAGGCTGGTATGGGCAAAGTCATAATCATCCGCAGGTATCAGGGCCGGCGTATCTTTATTACCATCGGAGTAGCTGGAATGGCTGTGCAGGTTGCCGAAATAGTAATTCAGGCCTGCAGTTGCTTTCATTACCAGCTTGCCTTTGTATGCAGGGCTTGTATTGTACAGCATACCTGTAGCGCTGTTACTATTCGCTGCAAATACAGTAATATAATATTGCAGGCCGGGTGTAAGTCCTTCAGCCACAAATGCCGTCGCGCGATCATCAGTCAGCACAATACCATTTCCCAGCAATTCACCCGGGCGGTAATAGATCCCGTTCACAGGCCATGCGGCAAGATCCTCCTGTGTGCTTATCAATACCAGGTAGTGACTGGCATTAACAAGTCCTGAAAAAGAACCAACAACATGATCGCCGGTCGCGCGCAGTTGCATATCATTTACCATACCTGCGGGCATAGCATCGAATGCCGTATTTACCACTTTAAATGCAGGCACATTATGTGCTGCAATACTATCATCTAAATGTTCTTGTGCAAGTATGGCGCTTTCATCGCGGCTGAGGGTCTTATAGCAATCATTATGACCGTGCCCCGCCTGTGCGTGGGCACTAAAACTTAATAAGGAAAAAAAGAGAACCCGGACAGTGTTGTTCATTGGATCAAATTAGCGGACAAAGTTAAGCCTTTGCCGTTAATTATTCAGGCCGCGCATCTACCGTCACATTGTCGTAACGGTTGTTGCCCGATGCCCCATCGTTGCCAACACTGAATGAGATCCTGATCGCAAAATTGGGGTTGTTATCGACGCCCGGGATACCAGAGAAATCTATACTGAATGCGGTCCAGTCGACCATCGTGCTAACAACATTCGCCGACAAGCCGCCTGAAATGAAATTAGTACCATCGACCGTATATGTGATGGTGTTTTGCTGGGCACCACTGTTGGACCGCTGAACGACGAACGTGAACAGGGGATCTTTATAGCCCGTAGTGGGTACCTTGAAGGTAATATCTGTAGACGGATTACGTACCCTCAATCCATTCAAGGAATCATCGCCCATGCGCAAATTGATGCCCGATCCGGGATTTACAGCATCGATATACGCAGCAGTATAGGTAATGCCTGCCCCGCCTTTAGTAAAACTGGGCTTAAGAATGACCGCAGTATCCTCTTCGTTAAAGTTCCAGTAATGGATCAATACCCGGTCGCCCGGGTTAATAGGCCCTCCCGGGGAAACCGGGGCTGCAACCCTGTCCTTTATGCAAGAGGCGAACAATACCGATATGGATAGTATGGATAAAATGCGTTTCATATATCAGCCGGCAAGCCGGGGTTTAAAAATTAAAAATGATATTGCCAGCCTATACGCAGTTGTGCGGTATATTTTAGCGGGTCTGATTTCGTATCTTCTGTTAAAGGTTTGTAATACTGTATCTTGATCACATTCTTAAAGCTGTTGATCATGAAACCATAGGCCAGCGACAGCCATTCCTCACTGCCATATACCAGGTCATTAAGGTTCACATCCTGGTACTGTACCGACAGTACCGAACGTGCGGCTTTCAGGCAATAGTTGCCTTGCAGCAGGTAACCACCGGCCTTCACTACCTTATTATTTGTTGCCAGGGCTGTACCTGCAAATAAAGGATCGGTTTGAAGCGAGGGACGCAGGCTGAGCATTTGTGTCTCGAACTGTGCGGAGAAATTCCGGTACTGGAAATTGGCATCGAAGCCATAAACGAATTTTTCCCCGGCTACGAGGCGCAGGTTGTAATCACCTGCTGCATTTACCGGTAAAGTAGCGCCTGTGGGTTGTGTCTTATTGGCATAGCGTACATTGGCCCCAACACGGAACATGGGTATGGGCACCCCTACTTCATCTATCTCTTTATACCTGAACCGTGATGGGTAGGCTATATCTATGCGGCCAATATATTCGGGCGCACCGCTATCATCATTATCGCCCTGGTTGGCAAATATATTCTCCCCCATACCGGTGTAAATACCACCATAGATATTTATCCTTTGCTTCCACAAGGTGCGGCTTAATGTGAGACCAAGGTCCCTGCGCGAGAACAAACTGCCGTCAGTCAATATCCCGCGCGACCAAAAAGGAATGCTGTAAATATCATCGATAGACCCTTGGGAATAAGGTAGTTTATCATAACCGAGTTCTATAGTCACCGGCAGGCCCTTATACATGATATAAGCACATTCGAGGCCCGGGTTCTCCGGGTCTACGATGCCCCCGGCAGCGCTGTTGGTAGCAAGGTCGGCAAAATCTACCTTAAGCTCATACTCCCACTTATTTCCTTTTTTCCCTTCGAGGTCCAGTTTCATATCCCTGAGGCCAAAGCGATCTTTTTTATAGCTGGTCTCTGCGGGCTTCAGGAAACGGTAATTGTAATATACGCCTATGAGGCCCGACAGTTCCAGGATATTGTCACCTGCAGTAAATGTAAACTGGGCCGAGGCTGTGCTACTCACCAATAAAGAGAGTAAAACGATCCGTAAAAACTTATTCATTATTCGCAGGTATGGTTTTGAAAAAATAAAGGCGCTCCAGGTCATCGGCACTAATGATCACATTACCCGTCTTATCGAAGGTTAGCCCTTCAGGGTTTAGTATGTCTATTTTGAATTTTTCCTTTACTTCATAGGTGTTCGGGTCGCAGCGGAATATGCACATATCCTCATCGCTCAGCAGGTACATCTGTCCTTTATACCAGCGTGCAGACGATATATCCCTTGCTGCATGAAAAGAATAATCCCGCAGACTTTGAAAATCCTCGTTGTACTCGAATATTTTGATGGGATTTTTTTCGCTCACCAATACAAAACAATGTTTGGTCGCATTATAGGTAATGGATTCGAAACCACTATTCCGGGCACCAAAATAAGGCACATGGTAAGTGTTTTCGATCTTCAGTGTTTTCTTATTGTATTTATAAATAGTGCGGGGCGATTCATCCGATATATACAGGTAGTCGCCTTTTACTTCAATGCCCTCAAAGTCCATGCCTTTATCCGGCGATCTGCGGATGACCTTCCCGCTTGCCTCGCATTCATATAACAGGCCGTTATCGCTCACAACGAAAAGGTGCCCGGTCTCCTCATCATATACCACATCCGAAGGCTCAGGCACCTTAACGGTAATATGAGATTCCGGCTTAAAACTATGTACGGGGATGTTCTTTTTATCAAATGAGGAAAACAGGAACAGGATTCCAACTAATACAACAGAGCAGGTGCGATGCATGAAATGATGAAAGCGTTATGTCACTTCCGGGCACAAAAAAAGAGCTTTGTAACAGCACTATACACGTTCCGACATTACCAAATTGTTAAATAGCTAAACAACATAAAACAATCTAATACATTTAATATAATATCAATATTTAAACTATTAACCATTTGATAATAAATAAATACCTGTAGATATTAGCGCTTGAGATATTTTTGCATAAAATATCATAATACATAAGTAACTATTTAAATAATGAAAGAAATCTCTACCCGCTCATTCCTTTTCGTTTTATCTTTATTTTTTACTATCACTCTTTGTAAAGCCCAGTTTACGCAAGGCACCTTAGTGGTTTTGCGTGTAGGGCCTGGCACAACCAATGCTGCAACACCATTGCAACTGGTAGAATATACTACTGCCGGCGTTGCTACAGGCTATGTGGTTTCCCTCCCTTCGGCTGCCACGCCTAAAATTACAGCCAGTGCATCGGCTACGTCGGAAGGATTAATATCGCTATCCGGTGAACGGGACAATATCATCATACCAGGTTACGACGCAGTTTCGGGAACGGCAGCAGTGGCCAGTACAGCAGTAGCCAGCTACAACAGGGAACTATTTTCTGTTAGTGCTGCCGGCGTTTATACCAAACTTGGCGTTACCACCACTTTGTTCGATGCGAATAATATACGCTCAGGTACTATCTGCGGTGCCAATTATTATGGTTCAGGAGCTAACAGCGGCATAATATTAACGGATAACAGTAATACCGTAGTTTCAAATACAAGTACCAATAACCGCCAGCTTAATGTCCATAACGGGCAGTTATATTTTTCAACCGGCAGCGGTACGCGCGGCATATACCAGGTAGGTAATAACCTGCCCAATACAACCGGGCAGTTATCATCGAACATCATCAATACAGGCGCTTCGAGTAACTATGGCTTTGCAATAAGCCCAGACGGGCTTACCTGCTATATTGCCGATGATGGCGGCCTGGGCATTACAAAATATACCCGCCCGAATGTCGCATCCTCCTTTACCCTCGCCTATACTTTAAATGGACAGGGGGCCCGCGGACTTACTGCTGATTTTACAACATCTCCCTATACTGTATATGCGACCACAAGCGCCACCAGCCCTAACAGTATCATAAAAGTAGTGGACAATGGCGCTAATTCCCTTTTCACCCTGTTGGCTACTGCTCCTGCAACGTATGTATTTCGCGGGATCGTATTTGCACCGCATACCAGTCCTTGCCTGGTGTTATCGCCAAACGTTACCAATGTATCCTGCAATGGTGCCGGCAATGGCAGCATCAACCTGGCTACAAGCTCTACAAATGGCTATACGGCAAATGCATTTTCATGGACAGGACCTGCTGCATTTACCTCAACAAATCAAAACATAAGCGGCCTCGCACCGGGTACCTATACCGTTGTCGCTACTTCTCTTAATGGCAAAACAGGTTGCACTGCAATGGCCACTGCCACAGTTACACAGCCTTCAGCCATGACAATAACTAATGTACAAACCGATGTAAGCTGTAATGGTGGCAATGACGGCAACGCTACGGTAAGTGTTACAGGGGGTACCGCACCATATGCTTATCAATGGTCGCCATCCGGAGGTACTGGGGCTACGGCAAGCGGTCTTACCGCAGGGTCTTATACCTGTACCATAACCGATAATAACGGCTGCATGGCCAATAGCACGGTCACGATAACGGAGCCAACTGTTTTAACAGCGGGCAATTCGCAAACAAACGTAACTTGTTTTGGCGGCAACAATGGCACTGCAACAGTAAGCCCCTCAGGCGGCACACCACCTTATACCTACTCATGGGCACCATCCGGTGGCAACAATGCCACTGCAAGCGGACTTAGCATGGGTAATTATACCTGTACAATAACCGATAATAACGGCTGCACCATACTAAAAACCTTCACCATTAGCCAGCCAACGGTAATAAATCTTACTGCCTCGCAAACCAATGTAAGCTGCAATGGAGGTAACAATGGAGCCGCAAACGTAAGCCCGTCCGGTGGCACGCCCGGCTATACTTATTCGTGGGCGCCAACAGGTGGTAATAACCCCACAGCAAGCAGCCTCTCAGCAGGCACTTATACCTGCACAGTGGAAGATGCCAACAATTGTATCGTTAGCCAGGTCTTTACTATAACAGAGCCCCCGGCATTAACGGCAACAGTCTCCCAATCGAATATAGATTGTAATGGTGGCAACAACGGTAGTGCAACGGTAAATGTATCGGGCGGCACTCCCGGCTATTCCTATTCATGGTCGCCCTACGGTGGCAATAATGCCACTGCCATGGGTCTTACTGCAGGCCCCTACACATGTACTATAACAGACTCAAAGAACTGTGTACTGAGCATGCAGGTCATCATCGGCCAGCCTGCGGCAATGACGGGCAGCATATCCGGAGACACTACAATATGTAATGGCAACAGTACGGTAATAACATTCAACGCCACGCCCAACACTACAATTATTTATACCGAAAATGCCAGCCAGCAAAATATTGTTGTTGGTGCATCAGGCATAGCTAACCTGGCCGTAAGCCCGGGAACGACTACCACATACTCACTGCAGAGCATACAGGATAATACTACATTTTGCGTGCAGGCACTAAGCGGCAGTGTAACCGTGAATGTGAACGCGGTACCTAATGCGCCGCTTACTAGTGATATTGCTTACTGCCAGTTCGATAATAGTGTAGCCTTAAACGCCACAGGGCAAAATATACTATGGTATACCACAGCAACGGGCGGCACAGGCAATGCCTCAGCTCCTGTACCACCGACCAATGCGGCCGGGACTTTTACCTGGTATGCAAGCCAAAGCACACTTGGTTGTGAAAGCCAGCGCAGCCCGCTTAATGTATTGGTAAAACCACAACCTGTCACTCCTGTCGTTACATCAGCGGCCCAATATTGCCAGTTCGGCCCGGCGGGCCAACTTACAGCCATTGGGGATAGTATATCATGGTATACATCGGCTGTTGGCGGCACAGGCGATCCTGCAGGCCCTGTGATCATAACTAATACAAGCAGCACTACAACCTATTATGTAACGCAAACACAGGATGGATGTGAAAGCCCCCGCCTGCCGGTGCCGGTAACAGTGAATCCCAAACCTGCCCCCCCGGTAACGCAGGACATCATCTATTGCCAAAACGATAATGCCATACCACTAACTGCGGAAGGGCAAAATCTTACATGGTATACTGCAGCAAGCGGTGGTACAGGTATCCATACTGCACCGGTACCATCCACGCTTATACCGGGCATAACTGTTTGGTATGTGAGCCAGGCCGTGGACGGTTGCGAAAGCGACCGCGCAGTGATGCAGCTTATCATCAAAGAACGCCCCATAGCTTCCATAACTGCCAGCAGCAATGAGGTATGCCAGGGCGCAACCCTTAGTTTTACTTATACCGGCACTACAGTTGCCGGGGCCATATTCAACTGGATATTACCCATTGGAGCTACTATCGTGAGTGGTACCGGCCAGGGCCCTGTAATTATTAAATTCACGCAGCCCGGCAGCAACACTATTATACTGGAGGTTAGTGCTGCCAATGGCGGCTGCACCTCAACTGCCTCTTATACCGTAGATGTAATCGGCATCCCTGAAGCACAGATCGGTATTCCGCCCTCGGCCTGTGCAGGCGATACAGTAAGCATTACTATCCCTGTGGCAAGCCCTGGTATCGCCAATTATCAATGGGATTTCAGCGGTGGTGACGTACTGCGAACACCCACTAATACAGATGGCACCTACAGGCTGCGCTGGATAAGCCCGGGCCTGCACACCGTATCGCTTACGGTCGTTTCCCAACAACAATGCCCTTCATTTACCACGACAGCCGATATTGATATACATCCGCTACCCGATGCCACAATTGCCGACATGCCAGCCGAAATATGTGCCAATGACACTGTTCTGTTCTCAGCAAGGACACATTCAGGCAATTACTATTACATGTGGGGACCCGGCCAGTTCTTCACCATTGATGGTGATTCTTCTATCGTTAAGGCCTTGCTGCAGTTCTCACGCGATGTGGTGCTTACCGTATATGATAATTATGGCTGCACAGCCAGTAACAGCAGGCATATCGAATTAAAGCCTTGCTGCGAGATATATTTCCCGACAGCTTTCAGCCCTAATGGCGATGACAGGAACGATGTTTTTCGCCCCATCACCAATAAGCATCATAACATACGCATATTCAAGATACTGGATCGCTGGGGCAATAGTGTATTCAGCACAGCAAATGAGATCCCTTCCTGGGATGGAAATTACAAAGGAGTTCCGCAGGAACCGGGAACTTATTATTACTACATCCGTTTTGAATGTACTGATGGTAAACCGGTGGAACAGACCGGGGACGTGATCCTGCTACGATAACAGTATAACCCGTAAGAAAAGGCGAACAGGGTCCTGTTCGCCTTTTCTTATTTCTACTGGAATAATATTTATACCATATTGAACTGGTATGAAGTTTGTCGCCAAATATATACTGCCCCTGATCTTACTACCCACAATTTCAGGATGTTCCAAAAGCAAAGCCCAGGTACTTTCCTCCAATAATTATGTCACGTACAGTCTTTTCCGCGAGGCCGGCTATACCGACTATCTTAATACATTTGATTTCGGGCGTATCTACAGGATCAGCCGCTGGGCAGCGTTGGGCGGCGAAGCCTCTGTGTATAAATTTACCGCTGATAACTACAGTTTTATCGGGCTGGGCCTGCGGCCGGTGCTTGATATCTACCTATTACACAAAGGCCATTGCAGCATCTTCACCGAGGGGCGTGGCGGTATTGTTTATATGTTCCCTGAATATAGCCGTTCAGCGCTCAATTTCACCTTTGTCTCTACTACGGGTGTGGAACTCCGGGTATTCAAAACCAATAACTTACGTTTTGGCCTTGGGTACCACCACTTCTCAAATGGCAAACAATATGCGGAGATCACTAATGCCGTATGGGACGGCTTTGGCATTAGCTTTGCATGGCACTACCGCTTTGCTTATTATAAACGGCAATTCTAAACTATACGGTCTGTGCCATAGGATTTTTAATTTTTATTCATTAAATTTAGCTTAGATAGGGTGCTGCGGGGACAACACGTATTTCACTTCTTTCGATTGGTATTTTGACGCACTCCTCCCCGGTATTTCTGCCGCCGCGCATCAATTGTTTAATTTATTAAACCATTTGTTATGTCCGGATTCGATACTGTTCACGTAAAAAACATTGTATTGCTGGGACACTCCGGCAGCGGGAAAACGACATTGGCTGAAAGCATGCTTTTTGAAGCAGGCCTTATCCATCGGCGCGGAACCATTGAGGAAAAGAATACGGTTGGCGACTACACCGACCTGGAAAAGGAACGCGGTAACTCCATCTTCTCCAAACTAATGCATACCCACTGGCGCGGCTACAAGATCAACATTCTCGATACGCCGGGCTATGATGATTTTTCAGGCGAAGTGATCAGCGCGCTGCGTGTAGCCGATACCGGCGTAATGCTTTTAAATGCCAGCACGGGGGTTGAAGTAGGCACAGATATCATATGGGAGTATACCGAAAAATTCAAAACCCCGATGATCTTCCTCATCAACCAGCTCGACCACCCCAAGGCTGATTTTGACAAGACCGTGCAGGAGGCCCAAAGCCATTTTGGCAATCACGTAGTACTGGTCCAATATCCCATCAACGCCGGTCCCGGCTTCAGTGCCATTATCGACGTATTGAACATGGTACTGTACCAGTATAATGATCAGGGTGGTAAGCCGGAAAAACTGGACATCCCCGAAGCGGAAAGGCCAAAAGCCGAGGCACTCCATAAAGAGCTTATTGAAGCCATAGCATCGAATGACGAAGGATTGATGGAAAAATATTTTGACCAGGGCGAGCTGTCCGAGGACGAGATGAAACAAGGCTTGCACATGTCCATGGTACGCCATGAATTATTCCCCGTCTTTTGCGCATCAGCCCTGCAAAACAGGGGTGTTGCCCGCCTGATGGGCTATATAGACAATGTGTGCCCTCCTGCCAGCGAGATGCCCGCCCAAACCACCCGCGCAGGCGATACGCTAGCCTGCGATAGCAAAGGCCCGGTTTGCATATTCATATACAAAACAGTGAACGAAACTCATATCGGTGAACTCAGCTTTTTTAAAGTGTACTCAGGCACTGTAAAAAGCGGTATGGAACTGGTAAATGAAACCACGGGCGTCACCGAAAAGCTCAACCAGCTCTTTGTGCTGGAAGGGAACAAACGCAACCCCGTGCCCGAGTTGGTAGCCGGCGATATAGGTGCCACGCTCAAACTGCGCAACACCCATGTAAATAACACGCTGCACGAAAAAGGCAAACAAATAGAATTGCAGCCCATCGTCTTCCCCGAACCAAGAATGAGCATAGCCATTGCGAACGGCAAAAAAGGAGAAGAAGAAAAACTGGCTGCAGCACTGCACCAGTTAAAAGAAGAAGATCCTACCCTATTGGTAGAGGTCTCTGCCGAACTGGGCCAGACATTATTGCACTGCCAGGGCGATATGCACCTTGCCGTGATAAAATGGAAACTGGAACACAACTATCACCTCGATGTGGTATATGCAAAACCCAAAATAGCCTACCGCGAAACCATACGCAGCAAAGCAGAATCTTCGTACAGGCATAAAAAACAATCAGGTGGTGCAGGCCAGTTTGGTGAAGTATCGATAAGAATAGAACCTTGGCATGAAGGCATGCCCGACCCCAATGGACTTAATGTGCGCGGCAGGGAAGAGGTAGACTTGCCCTGGGGCGGCAAACTGGTCTATTACAACTGCATAGTAGGTGGCGTTATCGATCAGCGCTTCCTGCCATCCATCCTGAAAGGCATCATGGACAAAATGCACCGGGGCCCTTTAACAGGCTCTTATGTACGCGATGTGCGTGTAAGCGTATTCGATGGCAAGATGCATGCTGTGGACAGTAATGATATGGCTTTTAAGATAGCAGGCACTATGGCATTCCGCGAGGCATTCCAGCAGGCCAACCCGCTGCTTATGGAGCCTATATACCATCTTGAAATACTTTGTCCCGATGAGCTTACCGGCAATATTATGGGCGACCTGCAACAAAGGCGCGGTATAGTGGAAGGCTTTGACAGCGAAGGGCACTTTACCGTGATCAAAGCGCAGGTGCCACATGCCGAGATGTATCAATACGCATCTACACTGCGCAGCCTTACACAGGGCCGGGCCCGTTTCCACATGCGTTTCGACCACTATGCCCCTGTACCCGGCGACCTGCAGCGTAAGCTCACGGAAGCCTACAGTAAAGAAGCTATGGAGACGGCCGAAACCTAAGACATAGATTAATTTTCTATGCATTTTGTTTATTAACGATGACTACACCCCTGATGTTTGTATTACTAATGCACTCAGTTTCAAAACATTTTAATTGCAGCGATCACACATTTTCTCATTTCCACGTTAAAACCCCTACCTTTGGCAAAATTTTTAAAGCCCCATGCGTACCTGGTGGTGGAAGATTCTTTGCATTTTACTTGTAGGCTATACCGTCATAGCCGGTTTCCTTATCCCCGTACCCCGCCTCGATATTCTTAACGAGACCATTCGCAACCTCTACTTTCATGTGCCCATGTGGTTCACCATGATAGCCCTTTTTACGGCTTCGGGCATATATGCCATCAAATACCTCCGCAGTGGCAGGTTGCAGGACGATATCTATTCCGCCCACTATGCCATCACCGGCATTGCCTTCAGCGTATATGGCATGCTGACCGGTATGGAATGGGCAAAATTCACATGGGGCGAGGCATGGAGCAATGACCCTAAACAACTGGGCTCAGCCATGTGTATGCTCATCTATTTTGCCTACCTGGTGCTGCGCAATGGCCTTAAGGATGAAGAAAAGCGCGCTAAAATAAGCGCCGTTTACAACATATTTGCCTATGCTCTTATGATACCACTGATATTCATCCTGCCCCGTATGGTAGATAGCCTGCATCCCGGCAATGGCGGCAACCCTGCATTTAAACAATACGACCTGGACAGCAATATGCGCCTCGTGTTCTACCCCGCCGTTACCGGCTGGATGCTGCTCGGATTCTGGATGGCGACACTAAGGATCAGGCTGCATTTGTACAGGTTTAAAAAAGAAAATAGCTTTGCATTCGAAAACAATTAGCATAATGCGTAAAACATTCATTACGGCAATTTTATTAGTGCTCGCTGCATTCACTGCACGGGCACAAACACAAGAGCCGGAGATGGCAGATGCCCTGCGGGCAAATGGCAAGATTTACGTGGTGGTTACAGTATTAGCCACTATCTTTGCCGGCATTATCATATTCCTGGTTCGCCTCGATCGCAAAATGACCAAAATAGAAAAGAATAATTAACTGATAATTCATAACCAATAATCCATTTTTTTAACTCGCAAAATATGTCAGAAACAGCAACCGCCACGGCTCAAAAAGCACACTACAGCTTTTTCCAGGGCGTAGAGCGCAACTTTGATAAAGCTGCCTCATTTACAAGGTTTGAGAAAGGTATACTGGAGCAGATAAAAGCCTGCAACTCGGTTTACAAAATGAAATTCCCGGTACGTATAGGCGACAGCATCGAGGTTATTGAGGCCTATCGCGTACAGCACTCACACCATAAGCTGCCCTGCAAAGGTGGTATACGCTATAGTATGGATGTGAACCAGGATGAGGTGATGGCGCTGGCTGCATTGATGACCTATAAGTGTGCCATCGTTAACGTGCCCTTTGGCGGTGCTAAAGGCGGCATCAGGATTAATCCTAAAAAATATACTCCTTTTGAACTCGAAAAGATCACCCGTCGTTATGCATCAGAGCTGGTGAAGAAAAACTTCATAGGCCCCGGCATCGACGTTCCTGCCCCCGATTATGGTACAGGTGCGCGCGAAATGAGCTGGATAGCCGATACTTATGCTTCGCTGAAACCCGGTGAAGTGGATGCACTGGGCTGTGTTACCGGCAAACCTGTAACACAAGGTGGCGTTCGTGGCCGTACTGAAGCTACCGGCCTCGGTGTGTTCTACGGTGTGCGCGAAGTGTGCAATACGCCGGAAGACATGAAAAAACTTGGCCTCGACGTTGGTGTTGAAGGTAAAAAAGTGATCGTGCAGGGCCTTGGCAACGTGGGCTACCACGCCGCAAAATTCTTCTACGATGCAGGCGCTATCATAGTAGGCCTTGCAGAGCATGAAGGCGGTATCTATAACGAAAAAGGCCTTGACCTTTATAAAGTGGTTGAATACCGTAAATCCACAGGTTCTATCCTGGGTTACGAAGGTGCCATAGACTTTAAGAACAGTGCCGAAGTATTGGAACAGGCGTGCGACATCCTGATACCTGCAGCTCTTGAGAACGTGATCAACGCTTCTAACGCAGCCCGCATACAGGCCAGGATAATAGGCGAAGGCGCCAACGGTCCCCTCACTCCGGAAGCCGACGATATACTTAACAAAAAAGGAGCTATCATAGTGCCCGATATGTACCTCAACGCAGGTGGCGTTACGGTTTCTTACTTCGAGTGGCTCAAGAACCTCAGTCACGTACGATTTGGCCGTATGGACAAGCGCTTCAGTGAGAACCAGAATGCTTTCATCCTCAATTCGGTTGAAAGCCTGATAGGCAAAAAAGTTACTGATAAAGAGCGCAGCCTCATCATGCATGGCCCCGATGAAGTAGACCTCGTTTACTCAGGCCTTGAAGATACTATGATAGGTTCTTACCACGAGATCCGCGAATCGCTGCTCAGCTCCGGTGCTACCGATATGCGTTCAGCAGCATTCATAGTAGCCATCAACAAGGTGGGCGTTGCTTACGAAGAACTCGGTATCTTCCCTTAGTAGAAAACAAAATGATCATAAAAAAATATCCCGCTGCTCAGCGGGATATTTTTTTATCATACATGCTATTTTTGCTAATAATTATTCACATAATTCCGGTCTGCTTTCCTGATATATGAGGCAAACAGTTGCTGGCTGCTCAATATCGGGCAGATATATTCCGGCAGTGCCTGCTTTACCTGGTAGCGTGTAATTGTAAAACAGATAATATCCTCCTGTGCATGTATGAAGGTATTTGCGGCTACCTCCTTACTTGCAGTGCTGAGTATCTGTTTCAGCAGGCCCTCCCATGCATAGCCCGTAAACTCGTAATCATTCCGGTCAAAGATCGGCTTGTACCTGTCTATTATCCGCTCATCCTTCAGGTCTATCACATAGCTGTATAATGAGTAGATGTTATCATGCCTCAACGGGAAACACATTGCGCTGTCGCTAAAGTTGTCGGTATAGGCCACTACCGGGCGTTCTGCCTTATCACGGGATCCTGCATGGTCACTTAGTTCTTTTACTGCTTGTTCTTTCACATACCGCCGTGGATGTTTTTTCCCCATACAATACTGAACAATGACAACAGTGGCGAAAATGAAAATCGTGGCGAATAAAAATGTCTTTTTCATAAAAACTGCTTTATCCTCCCTCCTCTATGCCTACAAATTAAAGCATTCGGACAACTTTAAAAAAATAATAACATATTACCTTTTTGCAAATAGCCATAAATATCAAGCACTATGGGTAGCATAGTATTTATGTCAATACGATATGCTTTCATTTTCATTTTAAATTGTCTTGCATTTTAAATAATTTTGCACCGTCTTTTAAAACGATTAAAACAAAATTTTCCTTACATGGCATTCGATCTTGACCTCATTCAGCGCGTTTATAGCCAGCTACCCGAAAAAATAGCTGCCGCACGCAAACTCCTGGGCCGCCCCCTTACACAGGCCGAAAAAATATTGTATGCACACAGTTACGAAGTGGCGAACAGGGCTTATGAAAGAGGTAAGGATTATGTGAACTTTGCACCCGATCGTGTTGCCATGCAGGATGCCACGGCACAAATGGCCCTTTTACAGTTCATGACCTGTGGTCGCGACAGGGTGGCCGTACCAAGCACTGTACACTGCGATCACCTGATACAGGCCAAAACAGGTGCGAAAGAAGATCTTGCAACTGCAAATGAAGTGAACAAGGAGGTTTATGACTTCCTTGCTTCTATATCCAATAAATACGGTATCGGTTTCTGGAAACCAGGCGCAGGCATCATTCACCAGGTGGTGCTGGAGAACTACGCTTTCCCCGGCGGTATGATGATAGGCACTGATAGCCACACACCCAATGCAGGCGGTCTCGGTATGATCGCCATAGGCGTGGGTGGTGCCGATGCTGTTGACGTAATGGCTGGCCTCCCATGGGAGCTCAAAATGCCTAAGCTCATAGGTGTTAAGCTTACAGGCAAAATGAATGGCTGGACATCTGCTAAGGATATTATCCTGAAAGTAGCTGGCATCCTCACTGTTAAAGGTGGTACAGGTGCTATAGTAGAATACTTTGGCCCCGGTGCCGAAACACTCAGCTGTACCGGTAAAGGCACAATATGCAATATGGGCGCGGAGATAGGTGCTACCTGCTCACTCTTTGCTTATGACGATAAAATGGGCGAATACCTCAGTGCTACCAACCGCGAAGAGATTGCCAAACTGGCCAATGGTATCCGCGAGCATTTACGCTCCGATAGCGAGGTGTATGAAAACCCTGATACCTTCTACGATCAACTCATAGAAATTAACCTCGATGAACTGGAGCCATATGTGAATGGCCCCTTCACCCCCGACCTCGCTACCCCCATCAGCCAGATGGCCGATGCGGTAAAGCAGCATGGCTGGCCCGATGCCGTAGAAGTAGCTCTTATAGGTTCATGCACCAACTCTTCTTATGAAGATATTTCACGCTCGGCTTTCATAGCCCGTAATGCCATGAAAAAAGGCCTTAAGGCTAAAAGCGAATTCACCATTACCCCCGGTTCAGAAATGGTGCGCTTCACCATCGATCGTGATGGCATGCTCGACACCTTCGACCAGATGGGCGGTGTGGTATTGGCCAATGCCTGCGGACCTTGTATCGGCCAGTGGGCCCGTCATATAGATGACCCTACCCGTAAGAACACCATCGTTACCTCTTTCAACCGCAATTTTGCAAAACGTAACGATGGCCTGTCCAGCACACACGCCTTTGTAGCATCACCGGAAATAGTTACCGCTTTTGCTATAGCAGGCCGCCTTAGCTTCAACCCGCTAAAGGATACGCTTACCAATGAAAAAGGCGAAGAAGTAATGCTCGATGAGCCCAGCGGCTATGAACTGCCCCCTAAAGGCTTTGCAGTGGAGGATGCTGGCTTCCAGGCCCCGGCTATCGATGGCAGTAAAGTACAGGTAGCGGTTAACCCTGCAAGCGACCGCTTGCAACTGCTTGAGCCATTCAAGGCATGGGAAGGGGTGAACCTTACCGGTATGAGACTCCTGATCAAAGCATTCGGCAAGTGTACTACCGACCATATATCCATGGCCGGCCCATGGCTTAAATACCGCGGCCATCTTGATAATATCTCTAACAACATGCTGATAGGCGCCATCAATGCCTTTAACATGGAGACCAATAAAGTAAAGAACCAGCTCAGTGGCCAGTATGGCGAAGTACCTGCTACTGCCCGTGCATATAAGGCAGAAGGGATAGGCAGTGTAGTAGTTGGTGACGAGAATTATGGCGAAGGCAGCTCTCGCGAGCATGCCGCTATGGAGCCCCGCCACCTCGGTGTGCGTGCGATAGTGGTCAAGAGCTTTGCCCGCATCCACGAGACCAACCTGAAAAAACAGGGTATGCTTGCCCTTACCTTTGCCGATAAGCAAGACTACGACAAGGTGCAGGAAGATGATACCATTGATATTCTTGGTCTCACTTCGTTTGAACCAGGCACACAATTGACCATGGTGCTGCACCACGCCGATGGCAGCAGCGATGAAGTAAAACTGAACCATACCTACAATCACCAGCAAATAGAATGGTTCAAGGCAGGTGGCGCTCTTAACGTCATTCGCCAGGAATTTGCAGCTTAATAATTCTGATAATACGTAAAAGAAAAGCCCGCCAAATGGTGGGCTTTTCTTTTATTTCGTGCATCATTGCGAGGAGCACCCGGCCTTGTGCCTCGTCACGACGAAGCAATCTCACGGTAACACATCCCTGTCCCGGGCCAGTTGATGTAAGCTAAAGGTCTTGTTAAATCCCAAAGATCATGTAAATCATGGTTTGGAATTTTTCTCTATCTTTACCCATATGCACCGCCGCCTTTACGACATCAAACACTTTATAGAGTGGAAAGCATTCGGAGTATGCTCTGCTATCGGGGATAAGTTGGGTGTGGCCACCTCCCGTATCCGCCTCTGGTTCATTTACATTTCATTCCTTACGCTCGGGTCCCCTATCGTTATCTATATGATACTGGCCTTTTGGATGAATATGAAGCGCTACATCTTCATGAGCAGGCGCAACCCCCTCAGGTGGCTTTGATCCTTTATCTTTTTTGCAGGATATAATTCCCCTTGCCTTTTATCGGCATTAACTTTTCATCCAGCATCTTTATTGTTCCGTTTTTTAGCTTCAGGTAATGCCGCTCTGGTACGCCTGTTCCGTTATACAATTCTATCACCACTGCATTTTTATCTGTAGCGCTTCCCCGCAGCACCGTCCATTGACCCTTCAATACACCTGCATTCGGATACCCCGCATATTTCTCTATTAATACAAATGTGCCCTCATCTGCATAAGGCTCATGGCTCAGCCGCAGTTCAGTCACAAGACCTTTACCTGTCTTAGTGCTCAATATACCCTTATATACATCCGTCAGTGTATCATGCGCTCCGGAATATGCTGTATAGCAAAAACAGGAAAATAAAATGACCAATATCATCCTCATTTTATACATTTTACAGATCCTAAATTACGTGTTTCCAGTCCTTAATTCCCTAACTTTGCACTTTCTCATCCTAAAAACAGGAAGGTACACCATGCCAGTGTTACACAACCGCGTAAACAATGAGGAACTGAAACAGCGTATGCTGGCCGAGACCGAGCCGCGTATCACAGTGTCCTTCTACCAGTATTTCCATATTGCAGACCCTGCAAAGTTCCGCGACGAGCTATATATTAAGTTCACTGCATTGAATGTATTTGGCCGCATTTATATTGCCGGTGAAGGCATCAATGCCCAAATAAGCATTCCTGAAAGTAATTTCGGAGCATTCAAAGATGCGCTGTATGCCATGGCCCCCGAGCTTAATGGCATCAGGCTGAACATAGCGGTCGATGATGATGGTAAATCCTTCTGGGTACTGCGTGCCAAAGTGCGTCATAAGATCGTTGCCGACGGCATCGACGACCCTGCATTCGATGTCAATAAAAAAGGGCAATACCTCAAGGCCGCTGAATACAACGAACTGGCCGCAAAGCCCGGGACCATAGTCGTTGATATGCGCAACCACTATGAGTACGAGGTTGGTCATTTTGAGAACGCCATAGAGATTCCTTCCGATACCTTCCGCGATCAGTTGCCTATGGCAGTGGATATGCTAAAGGACAAAAAGGACGAGAACATCATCATGTACTGCACAGGGGGTATCCGTTGCGAGAAAGCCAGCGCTTACCTCCTGCACAATGGCTTTAAGAACGTCTTCCATGTAGAGGGCGGCATCATCGAATATGCGCGAAAAGCTAAAGAACAGGGCCTGCCGCTTAAATTCATCGGTAAGAATTTCGTTTTCGATGAACGCCTCGGCGAACGTATTACCGACGATATTATAGCTTCATGTCATATCTGCGGTAAGCCATGCGATACCCATACCAACTGCAAGAACGATGGCTGCCACCTCCTCTTTATACAGTGTGATGACTGTGCCGCTAAATACGAAGGCTGTTGCAGCGAGGAATGCCGGGAGGAGATGCACCTTCCCAAAGACCAGCAACGGGAACGCCGGGCAGGCCGCGAAAATGGCCCCATGATCTTCAACAAATCAAAAGATCATCCCCTGCGCAAACACCGTGACGAATGGAAAACAGGAAGAGTGCAATAAAAGAAACAGCATTCCTTCGCTGGCGCAAGTTTGCAGTTAAGCCATATGCATAGCGAACTTGTGCCACTCGCTCCGATAAATCCCCCCCGTTCGGTGTAGGCTCTGTCTACGTCACATTGGTAGCCAATCTTCAGATTGGCGAATTACTCCTCTGGCGCGAGTCTCTAACGACTCGTGTCACACCAATCCCTCCGCTTTGCAACCGGAATTCATCCTTGATTCAGCCAAATTCCCACCCATTTCCATTCCATTTTATCAACCCTTCATTATCAAAAACTTAAGCTCAAAAATAACGGTATCATACCCCTGAAAACAGGGTATCATACCCCAAAAATCAGGGTATCATAAAAACTCAATTTTCCCATCCCCGCCCCCCATCCGAACTTTACCGCAAAAAACACTTTTATCAACCAGTCAACTTAGTCAACTCAATCAACGAACTATGCGCCCGATCAAAGAACAACAGCAGGCCCATGCCCGCAACCTCTATTTTCAGTCCGACCTCACCCGTGCCCAACTGGCACAGCAGGTCGGCGTCAGCGAAAAGACCATTTATTTATGGGCCAAGCAGGGCGACTGGCAGCGCCTGCGCTCCGGCAGCCGCCTCATGCCTTCTATGCTCGTCGAGCACTTTTGCGCACAGGTACAGGAGCTTAACGAAGCCATTCAATCCCGCCCTCCGGGCCAGCGTTACCCAACACCGCAGGAAGCCGAAACACAGCGCAAACTTGTGGTTACTGCCGAACGCATTAAAAAGAAAGGTACACAGGGCGAGTATATGGAGCTTATGCAAAAGTTTATGACCTGGCTTATGCCCAAGGGCAATGGCTTCGCACAGGTCTTTACCGATCTGGCCGATGAGTTTCTAAAAGAGAACGCAGTGGCTGGCTTTCGCCCATACGATATAGAGTATGAAGAACCGGGGCTGTTATCCTCGGCCCTGCCCAAAGGAGCGAAAGCAAAAGACCCCGCTGAAGACCCCGGCCAGCCTTTCACCGACCCCAACCAACTCTCCCTCTTCCCCGAAAACGCAATTCCCCCTTTGAAGGGGAACAGCCCGGGATCGCCAACTTCTATTCCCCCCGCGTTCCCGCCCTGGGCGGGACGAGAAGCCAGCATAGCTTCTGTGCCCGGCGCGAAGAAGCAATCTCAAGACAACACAGACCTCCAGCCAAACCAAAGTAATGAGACCAACAACACCTCCTGCTGCGCACCTGTCCCGCACCCATGCGGGAGAGAGGGTCAGGGAGAGGTCGAACAGGTAACGACAGGAAATAACTCAAACCCACCATATGACGCGCCCACAGCCACTTCCAGCGAAAACACCGAACCCCAGGAGGAAATAACACAACCCGGAAATAACCCCGAACTTCCACCACTCGCCTCATTGCCAGGCACGGAGCAAGCTCAAGACAACACGGGCCACCCCAAACCCCGAAAAGAAAAAAAGCCCGCCGAAGGCGTCGCAATAGGCTACCTCGGCACCAAAGACACCGTAACACCCAAGGGCACTACCATTATAGACATCAAAAGAGAAGAACCCAACATCCAGAAGTTCTCCATCGGCGGGGCTATCTATTACATCAAAAAGAAAGAATGAGCCTGCGAAACTCCCCAACACTTTATTAATTTTGTATCATCTATGAAATACTTATTGACCTTTTTATCATTGATCTTCCTGGCCAACGCTCTTTCAGCCCGCGAAGACAAGCTTAAAATCACACCCTTGCACGAAATTTTAGGCATGAGCTACCCAGGCAATACCCCTTTGTATGGGCAGCATTTCGTTTTCCCATACGATGTTTATAAAGCTTTCTTCGATGCGGATAGGGAGGAGATGATCTTGTTATTGAAGATGCCGGAGAAAAGGACCACGTTTGTAGAAAGAGGTTATCTGCTGGTTATCGATCTTAAGACCAGTGCAATTAAGTGGAGCAGGAGCGCCGTTGCTTTCAATATGGCACAAAGCCGGAGCGACATCCTCCTCTGGGGACAGGGACCTGCAATATGCTATGATAAAAACACAGGCGATAAGCTTTGGAAAAGGCCGGCTACTAATATTGCCTATGTAGATAAGGTCAGGGATATGGCCTATTCTACTGATGTGGATGCAATTGACCTGAAAACCGGGAAACGAAAATGGCATTACGAGCATTATGGCAGGGGCTATTGGGAAAGTGTGAACTATCCTGATGATACCACCATGATAGTATCATGTACCGGAGGCATCATGGGCATTAATACGGGAACAGGCAAAGGTTGGCAATATGCTGTAAGTGATGCTAAAGCAGATGCCCTTCCGCTGGCTGCAGCTGCTGCAGGCATAGGCATAGGGCTGCTTACTGGTTTTATGTTCGTGCCTGTAGGTGGAGGCAACCCAAAACAGGGAATGAGGTCACAGCTACTGCTTGAGGATAAGGACTTATTCTTGGCCAATAGGAAAAAAATAGCTCGTATTGACTACACATCCGGCCTTAAATTATGGGAGACCGCACTGCCTAATACAACTAGTAAGTCTGCGTTATCCTCTTATAAGGCTAATATTATCATGGTCAACAAAGGAGTGGCTGATCGTGAAAGTGGGGCAGTAGTATTGTCCGGCACCCCTTACATTGCTTCATTCACCAGGGATAGTGGTAAGCAAAACTATTTTTTTAACATTACGGGACACGGCCCGGTCTTTCGTGAGTATTTGTCTAATGATACCTTATCGTTATTATTCGCAAGGCATATAATTAAGTACAATGCCGCTACAGGCAGGCAAATATTTTCTAAAACCATCGAGCTAAGCGATACCAATGTCTTTTACACGGATTATGTTGATGGCTCACAGCTTTATCTGCCCGATGATACAGGCAATTTTGCCAGCTTGGCCGGCTTGTACCCCGCTTCTGAATTCCTGAATACCAATGCCGATACGGTCATTATTTACAATCAGCGATCTGAAGAGCCTGGATATGTTCGAAAAAACGAGATCCTTTCTGAATACGATAGTGTCGCAGGAATCCACCTGCTAGTCGATCATCAGTCGATGGTTGTGATGAAGAACAACAAAAAACTGGCCTCCATAGCCTTAACGCCATATGCAAACTGTGATGGCAAGCGTATTTGCTTTATACACGACAATAGTTTGTATATAGTAGACCTCACCTCCCTGCTGCAAAAATAATATTCCATGTCACCCTTCGGCGGGGCTCAGGGTGACAATGCCCAATCATGGTTACACGCCCCCCTTGTGCATAGCGTTCTTGTGCCACTTGCATAAATAAAGCCTTATGGAAAATAAATCCATCCTGTGTCTTTATTATAAATCAACAACTATGGAACGCACAGCAATATTACAGGCCGACTATCTCGACATCCTTTACGATCATCGGAATAAAAATTATGGCGGCTACGAATTAAGGAAGCACTATTCTCACAGGGCCGTAAGAGCGACCTTATTTACACTTGTTGCACTCATACTGATCATTATTGTCAACACCATTTTAGGCAAAATGAAAAGGCAAACGGTTGTTTCAGCGCCAGCCCCGGTAGTGACCAACCTTACTGAGCTTAAGATACAACGGCCTCAACCCAAACTGGATATCCCCAAGCCTGTAGCACCGCCTGCCGTTAAGCCAACAGTAAAATTCACATCCCCGGTAATAGCCCCAGACAAAGATGTAGTAAAAGCCCCACCATCTTTGACTGACTTGAAAGACAAAACGCCCGGTATTGTTGATGCGAAAGGTGATCCCGATGCTCTCGACCCGGCAATAAAGAAGACAGATATCACCGGTACTGGCCCTGTATCATCCACACACAAAGCACAAATAATGACCTGGGTAGAACAAATGCCCCAATTCGATGGCGACCTCGCGGCTTACCTCGCAGGACATATCCGTTACCCTGAGCTGGCAAAGGAAAACAATATCGAAGGGCGCGTGGTGATAAAATTCGTGGTCAACGAAGATGGGTCCATAGCAGCAGCTAACGTGGAGCGTGGTATAGGTGGTGGCTGCGATGAAGAAGCGCTTCGGGTACTCAACACTATGCCCCACTGGAAACCCGGCAAGCAAAATGGCCACCCGGTGAAAGTATATTTTACCTTACCAATATTATTCAAACTGGGATAAACCAGGATCTTCAAAGCGCCTGCACCTTTCAAACAGGTCAGGTACTTTGAAGATTTTTTCACGATGCTGCAAGAAAAATGTATATCTGCGATACCGATATGCCTGGCATATTATTGCTTTGTCAGCTTTCTCAGCAACTTCCCTATACGCTTCTGTTGCGACTCCTTGGGTAGTGTTCCTATACGGGCATTAAGTATTTGTAAAAAGAGTTGCATATGCTTCGGGGCCATCACCAGGGCTATTTGCTCCGCATACATTGCAAACTGGTTATCGGCAGCGGCCTGCAGGCGCTCCAGCAACAATGCGATCATTTCCTCCCTGTAAGCTTTTTGCCCACATAAGGTCACTAATATTCCCATTGCATGGTCCTTGCTTATTACCGATCCCTTGTCCGCAACATCCAGTATCTCATGCAGGCTTTCATATATTCTTTCCGGCACCTCGCTGCTTATGCAATGCAGTGCGGTCAATGCACCCCAAACCATCCGGTTATCCTTACTCTTAAGCAGGTCGAGAAACAAGCCATCATAACTTTTGATCAGTCCCGGCTTTATTGCACCCAGCTCATACAGTGTTTTGATACAGTCACTTTTTATTTTTTTGTCTTTGCCCTGTAGCAGCTCAGCAAGATCTTTTACGGCATCTTCATCATTTGCTGCTGCGATACGCTGCGCCAATTCTATATTAGGTTCCTCATCCCTGCGTCCCAGCGTGGTGGCCAGCGCTTCATACACCTTTATCTGTTTTGCCATCTTTTCAGTTTAGGTACCCTTTAGTGAATAAGCCTGCTATAAAAACCGCGGACCCATGTTTTTCAGTTTATCTGCTACAATTACGTAACTAAATTATTAAACATTCTTTACTTGGTACCCTATTCTCAGCATATGGTGTGAGGGTATATTATATACCAGGTCAGTGCAACGTAGGTTTTTGTTCATATCATCAGCATCTTCAACACCAGCACAGGCATACATATTACTAAAAAAAATTGCCTTTAGGGGCTTAGAGGCTTTTTTCTTAGGTTTGCACCCTATTTAAAAACCATACATGCAGCAATCTGTATTCGACCATATGCAGCAGATGGGACATGAGCAGCTCGTTTTCTGCCATGATCCGCACTCAGGCCTCAATGCTATCATAGCTATTCATAACACTACACTCGGCCCTGCCCTTGGCGGTACCCGCTTGTGGAACTACAACACCCATGAGGAAGGTATCATAGATGCCCTGCGCCTCAGTCGTGGCATGACCTATAAAGCAGCCATCAGTGGTCTTAACCTCGGTGGGGGTAAAGCGGTTATCATTGGCGATGCTTCTAAAATAAAATCCGAGGCCCTGTGGCGCCGTTATGGCAAGTTCGTTAACAGCCTTAATGGCAAATACATCACGGCCGAAGATGTCAACACTTCAGCCCCCGACATGGAATACATTGCTATGGAAACAAGCCATGTAACCGGTGTGCCCGAATATATGGGCGGTAGTGGCGACCCTTCACCTTTTACCGCCCTGGGTGTATATATGGGTATGAAGGCCGCAGCAAAAAAAGCATGGGGCAATGACGGACTGGCAGGTAAGAAAGTGCTGGTGCAGGGTGTGGGCCATGTGGGCCAGTATCTTGTAGGTCACCTTGTGGCTGAAGGTGCGAAGGTTATGGTTACGGATATCAACAAAGACAAGATAAAGCAAACGAAAGACAAGTTCCATAATGTGGAAGTGGTAGATGGAGATACATTATTCGATCTCGAAATGGATATCTACGCACCCTGCGCGCTTGGCGCCACCGTCAATACCGAAAGTATTGCCAAAATGAAATGCCCCGTAATTGCAGGCGCTGCCAATAACCAGTTGGCAGACGAGAATGTACATGGCCCTATGCTCATCGAAAAAGGCATCATTTACGTGCCCGACTTCCTCATCAATGCCGGTGGCCTGATCAATGTGGCTGCCGAGCTGGAAGAGTATAACCGCGAGCGGGTTACAGGGAATGTAGAAAAAATATATGGCCGCACACTCGAGATACTCGAGCTTTCTGACCGTGAGAAGATACATGCACAGGCAGCAGCTATGAAGATAGCCCAAAAGCGCCTTAACGACATAGCTAATGTGAACGCACGTTTATAAGCAATATATATTCAAAAAGAAAAGGGCAGCTTCTAAGGCCGCCCTTTCTTTTTATTTACTATTCGCATAATGCACAATACCGCTTAATATGCTCCGGCAAAACTGCTCCTGTTTATTCTTATCTGTCAGCAGCGCCATTTCCTGCTCATTGTCAATATTACCGCATTCTATAAGTATGGCCGGCGATTGGGCATCGTTCAGCACAACCAGGTGTTTCTGGCTAAGCGTAGCATGTACACCTTCTTTTGCCATTGCCGCGATCATTGCTGAGGCCAATACCCGGCTCTCTTCTGCAACCCTGTTTTTCTCTGATATATATACCTGGTAATCGGGCGCCTTCGTTCCCGGTTCATTTTTATTCACATGCAGCGACAGGAATAATGCAGATCGGTCGCTGTTCGATTTCATTACCCTTTCGGCCAGCGTAGCATTTGCATCGCCGCTGCGGGTCATCGTTACCGATATGTTATATTGCCCGGCAAGCTCCTTTATTTTTTGGGCCAGTTGCAGGTTCAGGTCTTTTTCTTGCAGGCCATTTAAGCCTGTTCCTCCTATATCACTGCCGCCATGCCCCGCGTCCAGCACGATGTGTATAGGCCTCTTACTTTTTAACAGGCTCGTGTCCACTACCCTGAAAGAGATCAGCAAAAAGGATGCGAACAGCATCGGTACTATCATTAATTTCCTTACGGTATTGAACCTGGTACTACTGGTTTGGCGAAGCATAGATAACCTCCTTTTGATTGGTGAGTGAAAAAATGGTTGAATAACATTTATTAAGGCTTTGCTATAGCGCGATCTTAATATCATATAGGCAAGCGATTCTGTATCGCTATCTTTTATGGCATCTTCATCTGCGAGGAATTCATGTACATGCGACAGTTCATTGGCTATAATCCAGTAAAAGGGGTTGAGCCAAAACAGGCAGACTACGAGCTGCAGGAATAGTTTATCCAGCGTATGCCGCTGCCGTACATGGGCGATCTCATGCTGCCATATCATGACACCTTCCGGGCTGTCTATGTCGATATCCTCTTTCCAGAATACGATATTCATAAAAGAGAATGGTGCTTTTTCAGAGCGGGTATAGATGATCGCTGTTCCCTCATGCTGGCCCTTTATACCTTTTCTTCCCAGCCTGCGGATGCTATTTATCTTCAATAAAAGCAAGGTTAAAAGACAAATGCTAACGAGTGCATAAGCATTTGTAATAAAGACATTAAGGTCTAAATGTGAACTATGTTGCTGTACGGCCATTTCTTCTCCCGCTTCAGCGGTCATCACCTTTAGCAATGTGAACACGCTCTCGCTTTTCGGACGTGTTACCTGGTACCATTCTAAATGTATCAAGGGTATTGCCAGGCTTATGACCACACTGATGAGCAGGTAGAACCTGTTGAACCTGTTCATCCTTTTGCCCTTTAGGAAGAGCCAATAATAGCCGGAGAACGCTGCTGCTATTGCTGTAGATTTGAGTAAATAGATCAAGAATGCCTGCATAAAACTATTTTTTCTTTAATTGTTTTAATAAAAGCTCCAGGTCTTCCACCGATAGCTTTTGCTCATCTACCATAAAGGATACTACATTGCTGAATGAGCCCTCAAAATATCCCTTCACCACACTATTCAGCCTCATCTTTGAATAACTTTCTTTACTGACTGCGGGGTGATAACGGTGTATCCTGCCTAGCTGCTCTATGCTTACAAATTCTTTTTCTATGAGTATCTTAAGTATGGTGGCGACAGTATTCTTATGAGGCTGTGGTTGTGGCATGGCTTCCACTATTTCCATTAACAGCCCCTCGCCAAGCTGCCATAGCACCATCATTACCTGCTCCTCTGCTTTTGTCAATATTTTCATTTTAAACTAATTGTTTAGTTCAAATGTAAAACTATATTTTTAGTTTACAAACTGTTTTTTTAGTTTAACCTTAATGCCAGAGTTATACATTATTTTTCAACACTTTACTCATTATGCTATTTAATTCATCGACCTATTAGCCGCTTGCCCTATCTTTGCACTCCATTTAATATTTTACATATATGCAGTTACCAAACCAAACCGCGTTTTATAAAGGAAAAGTTCGTGATGTATACACGATTGCCGACAAATACATGGTCATGCTTGTTAGCGACCGTATCTCGGCATTCGATGTTGTTTTGCCAAAGCCTATACCCTACAAAGGCCAGGTATTGAACCAGATAGCAGCCCAGTTCCTGGATGCTACCAAAGACATTGTGCCCAACTGGATGATCAATGTTCCGCTACCGAATGTGACCATTGGTTACAAATGCGAGACCTACCCCGTTGAGATGGTAGTGCGCGGAAACCTTACCGGGCATGCATGGCGTACGTATAAAAGCGGCAAGCGCGAGCTTTGCGGCGTAGCTATGCCCGACGGCATGAAGGAAAACGACTATTTTGAAAAACCCATCATTACACCAACCACCAAAGCACTGGTGGGCCATGATGAAGATATCACCCGCGATGAGATCATCAGCACAGGGCTGGTATCTAAAGAAGAATACGAGCAACTGGAAAAATATACGATGGCCCTTTTTGAGCGTGGCCGTAAGATGGCCAAAGACCGGGGGCTCATCCTTGTAGATACCAAATATGAATTTGGCAAAATAGGTGATACCATTTACCTGATCGATGAGATCCATACACCCGATTCTTCCCGTTATTTTTACATGGAAGGCTATGAAGAGCGCCAGCAGAAAGGGGAACAGCAAAAGCAGCTATCTAAAGAGTTCGTGCGTGAATGGCTGATGGAAAATGGTTTCCAGGGTAAAGAAGGCCAGGAGATACCCGAGATGACAGAAGAAGTAGTTGCACGCATATCGGAACGCTATATAGAACTGTATGAAGTGGTGACCGGCAAGACCTTCGTAAAGCAGGAAACTTCGCAGGAGCAAAGCGAGCAGGTATTGAAAGCGGAGATAGAAAAGCTCCTCGCATAAGCATACATTTTTTTGACTTTTGACTTTTTAGCTTTTGAACACGGAAAAAATAATACGGGCACCACGCGGTAACCAGCTCAATTGCAAGAACTGGGTAACTGAGGCTGCATACCGCATGATACAGAACAACCTGGACCCTGAAGTGGCCGAGCGCCCGCAGGACCTGGTAGTATATGGTGGTATCGGCAAGGCTGCCCGCGACTGGAAGAGCTTTGATAAGATACTGGAATGCCTGAAGGAGCTTGAAGAAGACCAGACCCTGATGGTACAATCGGGGAAGCCTGTGGGCGTACTGCGTTCGCATAAAAACGCACCCCGTGTTTTGATCGCTAATTCCAACCTGGTAGGTAAGTGGGCCACATGGGAACACTTTCGCGAGCTGGAAGCCAAAGGACTAATGATGTATGGCCAGATGACCGCCGGTAGCTGGATATATATCGGCTCGCAGGGTATCGTGCAAGGCACATATGAAACGTACCTCTCACTGGCCAGCCAGCATTATAAGGGCACGCTAAAAGGCACCCTGAATGTTACGGCCGGCCTGGGCGGGATGGGCGGAGCTCAGCCACTGGCCATTACCATGAACGAAGGCGTATGCCTTGCTGCAGAGATGGAAGAATGGCGTATCAAAAAACGTATTGAAACCCGCTACCTTGATAAATGGACCGCTGATATCGATGAGGCCATCGACTGGTCGCTTGATGCAAAGAAGAATAACGAAGCTATATCCATAGGCGTATGCTGCAACGCAGTGGACCTGCTGCAGCGCCTTATAGACCGCAATATCACACCCGATACGCTCACCGACCAGACGTCGGCCCACGATGAACTGATCGGCTACTTTCCCGAAGGCCTGAGCGTAGCGGAAGCAAATATGCTCCGCAGCAAGAACCCGGATGAATACATAAGCCGCTCGCTCGATACTATGGCTAAGCATGTAAGGCAAATGCTGGAATTGCAAAAGCGCGGGGCGATCACCTTTGACTATGGCAACAACCTGCGCGGGCAGGCCCATGATAAACGCGGAGTGATAAATGCATTCGATTTTCCGGGCTTCGTGCCTGCTTATATACGCCCGCTCTTTTGCGAGGGCAAAGGCCCCTTCCGCTGGGTGGCACTGAGCGGCGATCCTGAAGATATTTATACTACCGATAAAGCACTCATGGAACTCTTCCCCGAGAACGGGGGGCTGCATCGCTGGCTGCATATGGCCCGCGAGCGCATTGCCTTCCAGGGCCTGCCTGCACGTATCTGCTGGCTGGGCATGGGTGAGCGTGAAAAAGCCGGGCTGCTCTTTAATGAACTGGTAAAGAGCGGGAAGGTCAAAGCCCCCATTGTTATCGGGCGCGATCACCTGGATACCGGCTCTGTAGCATCACCCAACCGTGAAACGGAAGCCATGAAAGACGGGAGTGATGCAGTGGCCGACTGGCCTATACTTAATGCGCTGATTAATACCGCAGGTGGCGCCAGCTGGGTATCATTCCACCATGGTGGTGGCGTGGGCATGGGCTACTCGCTGCATGCAGGTATGGTGATCGTGGCCGATGGCACCGATGATGCTGCGGCACGCCTCAGCCGTGTGCTGTATAATGATCCCGCAATGGGTGTTATTCGCCATGCCGACGCCGGTTATGAAGATGCCAAACAGACTGCCGACAAATTCGGCCTGAACATCTGGTAAACTAAATTTGACCATAAAGACGCGAAGGCAATAAGTACATAGTAATTGAATGTACTTTTAGCGTTTGACTTCTTACTTTTGATTTGCACATGAGCTACCGTATCGGACAAGGCATCGATTTCCATCAATTGGCTGAGGGCCGCGAGCTATGGCTAGGCGGCATATTGGTGCCTCACAGCAAAGGGGCTGTTGGCCACTCGGATGCCGATGTGTTGCTGCATGCCATATGTGATGCGATGCTGGGCGCCTTGTGCCTTGGCGATATCGGTAAGCATTTCCCGGATACCGATGCTTCCCTGGAAGGTATAGACAGTAAGATCATCCTGCACCGCTGCTATGAACTGGTGCAGCAGCAGGGTTATAAAATTGTGAATATCGACAGCACTCTTCTCCTGCAGGCGCCCAAAATATTACCTTTCGTGCCGCAAATGCAGGAAGCGATAGCAGGCGTATTGGGGATACCGGTAAGCGACATCTCTATCAAAGCTACGACAACAGAACGCCTGAGTTTCATAGGCAGGGAAGAAGGTGTGGTAGCTACTGCAAATGTTTTATTACAACAAGTATGATACGCACTTGTGTTATTATATTTATTAGCCTGTTATTGTTAAGTTTTCGTCCCAGCTATGAGACAACTGTCTATGGCCATCTCATTTCAAGGTCGCATAAAAAAAATATAAGTCGGAAGTACGTTTTTGTCCGATATTATGATCAAATATTAGCTTCCGCAACTACAAATGCAGATGGTAGATTTCGTATGAGCTTCAATATTGGCTCGGGGATTGATTCGCCCATCCGATTTTATTACTTGCATAATACCGATACTGTTTTTTTGCGTGCAGTATATACTTTTAAAAAAAGTGAATATAGACAAGGGGAGGATCAGGCATTTAATCTAAGCTTTTACATTCCCTAAATTATCCTATTATTGCAATAATAATCCCGTATGAAACCAATACGAATTACTATCATCTTTTTTTCCTTCTTCCTGCTCTGTAGCTTCTCTGCCGATCCCGATACTATTTCGTTAACGGGCCATTTGAAGACAAAAGCAAAGAAAGATGCCCCCACGCCGGATGGCATTTATATCTGCGCTAAAGAAGGTGAAAATCTTGCTGGTGAAACAGAAACAGATGAAGATGGCAACTTCTCCATTGATATAGAACGCCAGGATGGCGGCAAAACGCCCATCTCGATATACTATGTCAATGAAAAATCAGATACCATCTTGCTAAAAAAAGTTGCTCACTTCAGCAGTGATAGTCCTGAACTTACTTTTTATATAAAATAGCAATGCTACCCTGCCTTACAACAGGATAGCTTGCGTTTGGCTGCTCATTTTTCTTAGGCTATTCCGTTATTCACATGCCCCCGCACACTACGTGCTGCATCTACGCTCTCGTCCAGTATCGTTAATATCCTGTGTCTTACGTCTTCGCTTAGTCCGTCTATCTCTTGTTCCAATGTCTTGCGCAGATCAGCCAGTTCCTTGTTCGTCTTGCCGGCGATCTTGTATAGTTTCTTCTTCCACTTTTCTGCATTGTCTGCAATGTCATCGCGCAGTTCGGTACCCTTTTCGGGAGCTACGAGTAAGCCCACTAATAAACCTATGGCTGCACCGGTGAGAAATCCTGATTTGCTCATAATATTTGTTTTTATGTTGAGTTGTTTATTTTCCACCAAACATTTTGCCCAGCAGTACTACGGCCAGTACTATTATACCTACAACCATAAGCACACCTACCCACACCCCTGCTTTGAAAATATCGCCTACGAGCTTGCAACTGCTCAGCGATGCGATGATTAGAAGTAAACCTGCTATTGATATCTTTTTCATGTTACCGGCGTTTAAGGGCCTGCTTACTAAATATTAAAACCATGCCAAGGTTATATGAACTCATTATTAAGCTTATTGCGCTTTGTTATAAATACTTGTAAATTGTTTATCGTTACATCGCATTGTTCAATTTTATCTGTTCACTGTTAACTATTTTATATGGACCAGGACAAAAAATACACGGCATTAGTAACAGGAAGTACCGGTGGCCTTGGCACGGATATGTGTAAGCGCCTTGCCGATGATGGCTTTCATGTGGTGGCCAGCTACAACAATGCGGAAAAGGCAGCCCGCTGGAAGGAAGAAATGAAAAAGCAGGGCTACGATTTTGACATGTACCAGGCCGACGTGAGCGATTATGAATCGGTGCGCAAAATGGTAGCGCAGGCCGAAAGCGATATAGGGCCTATAGATGTGCTGGTGAACAATGCAGGCATCACGCGCGATGGCCAGTTTCGCAAAATGACCCCTGAACACTGGGATGACGTGTTAAAGACCAACCTGTATAGCGTATTCAACTGCTGTCGCAATGTGATCAACCAAATGATAGACCGGGGCTACGGCAGGATCATCAATATCTCCTCGGTCAATGGCCAACGCGGACAGTTCGGGCAGGCCAATTATTCGGCTGCCAAAGCCGGTATGCATGGCTTTACCAAGACACTGGCAATGGAAGTGGCCCGTAAAGGCATCACGGTCAATACTATTTCTCCCGGTTATATCGCTACCGACATGGTAATGGCCGTGCCTGAGGAAATACGCAACAAGATTGTAGCTGAGATACCGATTGGGCGGCTGGGCGGCACCGAGGAGATTGCACACCTTGTGTCGTTTCTAGCCTCAAAAGAGGCCAGCTTCATTACCGGGGCCAACTATGCCATCAATGGCGGGCAGCATGTGTATTGATAAAGATGGGGACCCAATCATAAGATCAGGGGCGCATTTCATGATTTAGAATATGCCGCAGTTTCAGCTAATTTAGTGTCATGATCTTTACGAAAAGTAAGCTCCTTATACTTTTCTTCGGTTTTGTATCTGTGTATATCATTTTCAATCTCGACAAGTGGGAACGAAAAAGAGTATTACAGTGGGATATAGCGGGGTACTACCTATACCTTCCCGCTACCTTCATCTATGGAGATACCAGGCAACTCTCCTGGTACCCTGCTATCGATAGCGCCTATAACCTGTCGGAGGATTATGGCATATACGCTGTGAATGAAGTGCCCGGAACGGGAAACAAGGTGGGTAAATATCCTATAGGTACGGCTATATTCGAACTGCCCTTTTTCCTGGGTGCACATACTTTCACTTGCTTATCGCATGGCTACCCTCCCGATGGCTATAGTCCACCTTATGCATTGGCAATATGTCTTGCTACAGTATTTTGGGTGCTCTGCGGTTTATTCATCCTGCGCAAGGTTCTTTTGACTTACTATAGTGAAGAGGTAGTATTTGTTACAATACTGTTGATTGCTTTCGGGACTAATTTGTATAACTATACGGCCTTCGACTGGGGCATGAGCCATTCCTTCTCTTTTTTTCTTTTTTCTGCCTTCCTGTACTGTACCCGGCGTTGGTATCTGTCCGGGCAAAAGAAATACCTGCTTTTACTGGGTGCGTTGCTGGGTTGGATCGTTATTACCCGCCCAACCAATATTATTATTGTTTTGCTTCCGCTTCTTTGGCCATACGGTGCTATAAAGGTGAAACTGGCTTTTATTAAACAGCATTTTGCAGCACTGATCCTATCCTTCGTCTTATTCCTTATGATCATTTCAATACAACTGGCCTATTGGAAATATGCAACTGGTCATTGGTACTATGATTCTTATCCTGGTGAGGGTTTTAATTTTCTGCAGCCCCGGATATGGAAGGGCTTATTCAGCTACCGTAAAGGCTGGTTCATATATACGCCGCTCGCATTACTTGTCATACCGGGCTTTATTCTCCTGTACAGGCGCAGGCCAACCCTTCTTTTACCATTGTTGAGTTTTTTTGTAATTAACCTTTACATAGTTTTCAGCTGGCACCAGTGGTATTACGGGGGCAGCTTTAGTGCCCGTGCTTTATTGGAAAGCATTGCGATATTTAGTATGCCGATTGCGGCCTGTTCCGAATGGTTAATGTTATTACATGCAAAAAAGGTACGTAAATGGATACTGGCCCTAATGCTCTTCCTAGTAGCGCTCAATATATTCCAAACGTACCAGTTCTCACATGGCGTAATAAAGGCTGATGGTATGACCCGGGAACATTACTGGCAGCATTTTTTCGATATTGAATAACCCATCATTCCCCTTACGTTATTCCACCTGGAAACGCTTCTTCATAAATTCCTGTGCATAGCGGTCCGCTTCCACGGTCACCATTTCGGTATGCTGGGGATTAATCGGATTGGCAAATCCCGGATCGGCATCAAAGCCATGCATTTCAAATTTATTCCCGGCATTTTCTACTTTCCTTCCAAATTCCTCCACGAAGAATTTTTGTATGTATTTATCGCGCGATGCCCATAAGTAGATCACATCGCATTTCAGGGGGCGTATATCTTTATCTTCTTTTTCCGGCGGGGCATAATACATCACACAGCCTATAGCTTGGTCTCCGGCCAGCGTGGCTGCTTTAAATGCCCATGCGCCGCCTACGCCCCAGCCCAGGGTAATAATACGTTTGTCCTGCCCTATTTTACTTAGCAGGCCTTTTGTGAGGTTACCTACATGCTTTTCATTCATTTCCTCCCGGTATTTTTGGGCCATAGTGCGGTCTGTGGTCCACTTGCCGTCATACATATCTATTGCATATACATCTACATTCCCCAATATGGCCTGCCATTTTTGAGCTTCCTTCTTTACTTCATTGATCAGGCCCCAGGAGTCGTGAAAGATAATGAGCACATTACCCGTGGCTGAGTCGGAGGGTACATAATAAGCATTGCCTTTGGTTCCTTCAAGGGTTTCATATTGTACCATAGTGCTATGGTCCGCAGGTGGCTTCTGCTGACCGTAACTATTATATATACAGGTGAGGCTTATCGTGAAGACCGTAAAAAGTAGTTTTTTCATAAAGCTTGTTCTTTAATTCAGTCAAATAATATTAAAAACTATTCCAACAGCTTTATTCTATCATCCCCGATCGAATATCTCCCAGCCTGTTAAGGGCATTTTTCTCCCTTTGTTAACAAGCGCTTTACCACCCGCTAACAAACGCTTTGTGAATCAGTAACAACTTCTTAACTAATTGAATAACAAGCAGTTAACTCTATTTTAGCTTCCCTTGATAGTAGCTTTGTATGGCAAAAGAAATTATAAAAATCGCCAAAAATAAAAGATCATGGGACACACAAATCGCCGTCAATTTTTTCAGCAGGTAACAGGAGGCAGTTCTGTAGCAGATACTAAAGCTTATAGCATAGCTGAGGACAAAATATTTCAGAAATATGCCAATAAAGAGCTTCCACACGGCTACGCCAAAGCAACTGCAAGCCTTAACCCATACTCGGGGCCATGGACCGAAACACAGGTAATGCACCTGCTGCGCCGCACTACTTTTGGTGTAAAAGCCCAGGATGTTGCCACACTCAAAGGCATGACCCTAGACCAGGCGGTTTACTATCTCATAAATAATACAAACCCCAACCCTGCCCCTCCGCTTAATTATTACCAGGATACATACGCCGATCCTACCGGCGTACCGATGGGCCAAACATGGGTAAATGCCCCTTATGGTGATGGCAGCGTTAACTCTTTAAGGCGTGCCTCGCTCAAAGCGTGGTGGATAGGCCTTATGTTAAATGAAGGCATCAGCATACAGGAAAAAATGAATTTTTTCTGGCATAACCATTTCGCTACACAAACCAACGTGATAGGCGATGCGCGCATGTGCTATAATTATCATGCTATGCTCCGTGCCAATAGCCTGGGCAACTTTAAAACAATGGTAAAGCTGGTTACCAAAGACCCGGCAATGCTGCAATACCTGAATGGCTACCTGAATAACAAGAACGCTCCCGATGAGAACTATGGCCGCGAATTGCAGGAACTGTTCACCGTGAGCAAATACAATAATCCCAACTATACCGAAGATGATATCAAAGCCGCTGCAAAAGTGCTTACCGGCTGGAAAATAAACACCAGCACCCTCACCAGCTATTTCGACCCCTCACTGCATGATACCAGCAACAAGCAATTCTCTTCTTTCTATGGCAATGCTGTTATCGCCGGGCAGAGTGGTATGGCGGGTGCCAATGAAACAGACCAGTTGATCGATATGCTGCTGGCTAAATTCGAGACCGCAAAATATATCTGTTCTAAGCTGTACCGCTTTTTCGTTTATTACAATATAGATGCTAATATCGACGCTACTGTGATCACCCCGCTGGCACAGATACTGGTAGATAATAACTTCGAGATCAAGCCCGTGCTTACTGCTTTATTTAAGAGCGCGCACTTCTATGATGTTAATAATATGGGCTGCTATGTACGCACACCCCTCGAATATATATTAGGCACTTTCCGCACGTTCGATATGCAGCTTCCTGCCAACTATACAGTAGCGGATACTTATAATGCATGGAACTACCTGCGCAATTACAGTCTTAACATAGGCCTTGACCTTGGCGACCCGCCAAATGTTGCCGGCTGGCCTGCTTTTTACCAGACCCCCCAGTATTACGAACTGTGGATCAACTCGGCAACACTGCCCAACCGTATGCTCTTTACTGATAAGGCTGTTAACTCAGGTGTAGGCAACGGCCCTAACATGAACATTAAAATAGATGTGTTAAATTTTACACAACAATGTACTAATGCTAGTGATCCTGATGCACTTATTGATTATGTTTGTTCATACCTTTTAGGTGTTGCCGCTTCGGCTACCGAGCATGCCAGCATAAAGAGCATCCTTTTATCTGCACAGCAAAACAATTCTTTCTGGACAGATGCATGGCATGACTATGTAAACAGCCCGAATGCAACCAATACTGCGATCGTAGAAACCAGGCTAAGGTCTATGTACACATACATTACGCGCCTTGCAGAACATCATTTATGCTGATCTAAATGCTATAAAGATGAAACGCAGAAATTTTTTGAAGATACCCGCCTTCGCTGGTTTGGCCTATATGGTCAGGGGTCTTCCGATAAGAGCTTATGCGCAATCTCCGCTTTTACAGGCTATCACAAGACAAACACAGGCTACCGGCCGTGTGCTGGTGCTCATCCAACTGAATGGGGGTAACGATGGGCTTAATACTATTGTCCCGCTCGATCAGTATAGTGCATTATCCGGCCTGCGCTCCAATGTAATGGTATCGGAGAGTAAGATATTGAGCCTTTCAGGCATACAAAATACAGGTATGCACCCGGCAATGGAGGATATCCGCAATATGTATAATGGCGGCCTCGTAAATATTGTACAGGGTGTAGGTTATGCCAATCCCAATTTTTCTCATTTTCGCTCCACCGATATCTGGACCACAGGTTCTGATGCCGACCAGAACCTCAGTACTGGCTGGCTGGGCCGTTACCTCGACCTCGAATACCCCGGTTATCCCACAGGCTATCCCAATAACGATATGCCCGACCCACCGGCCATCCAGATAGGTACTGGTATATCCAACGTATTGCAGGGATCGGCCATTAATATGGGCTATGCCATTGCCAATGTCAATAGCTTTTACGATCTCGTTAATAACTCCGTTGGTCCTGCACCTAATACGGCTGCCGGCCACGAGCTTACCTTTATTCGCAACATTGCACAGCAGACAGAGGGTTATACCTCCATCATACAACAAGCCACAAGCCTTAATACAAACCAGGGATCTTACCCGGTCAATAATCCCCTGGCCGACCAGTTAAAGATAGTAGCCCAGTTAATAGCCGGAGGTCTGCAGACATCAATATACGTGGTCAGCCTCGGAGGTTTTGATACCCATGCCAACCAAACGGAAGGAACATACAATGAAAGCGGGCCACATGCCGCCTTGCTCAGGCAGCTTTCCGAAGCGGTAAGCGCTTTCTTTACCGACCTGCAAGGTCATGGTATCGATCAGCGTGTTACGGCAATGACCTTCTCCGAGTTTGGTCGCCGCATCAAATCCAATCAAAGCGGCGGTACCGATCATGGTTCAGCGGCCCCTCTTATGGTCTTCGGGCCTAATGTCAACCCACGTATCATAGGGCACAACCCGGTCATATCACCCGACACAACGGTCAATGATAATATCCCCATGCAGTTCGATTACCGTTCTGTATATGCTTCGGTACTTACCGACTGGTTCGGTATTACTCCGCAGGCTGTAAACGGTGTCCTGATGCATGACTATCCCATACTGCCCATCTTCAGGGAAAACTCGGCAACAGCAGTTGAGGAGATCACAGGCAGCATTTCAGCAGCCGATATGCTGGGGCAAAATTATCCCAATCCTTTCTCGCGCACCGCTACCGTTAGTTTCACGAGCAAGGGTGGCACAGTTACACTGCAAATATTTGATATCAGCGGCAGGCTGGTAAGAACAGTATTGCAAAAAGACTATATCCCCGGCCGTCACGAGGTAGCTATCGACAGGTCAGGTCTTGCAGCAGGTAATTATCTGTACCGCCTCACCAATGGCAGCGACCAGGCCACTAAAAAGATGATAATAATAGATTAAAAGCACATTTCCCTTTTCCCCATTACTGTGCAATATTCACCTTGCGATTAATGTTGGGCAGTGTCCTTACGATATATATCGTCATTTTTTCTTACCTTTAACGCTATGGCCTTATTTAGAGTCATATATATTCTCCTTTTAGGCAGCTTAGGCGTTTTAAATCCCGATCCACTATTTGCCAATATAAGTCACCATGAAGAAATAACTGCCACTTGCTCTGAACAAACAGGCAAAGCCCCATTCGCTATTTTATATACTGATATTGTAAAGGACCGTTTGCTTGCTCCTCAAAACAGTATAAGCAGCAACTTTGCAAAAACATCAAATGGACAGGAAAACAACAGGGATATCTGCTATGACTTAGCCCGTTTCTGTTCTTATCAATGCGCACTATGTCTCGCTGACATCAATAAAAGATCAGCAGAAAAATATTTCACACCCATTCGTTTAAAGGACCTGTTCCCTAAACACTGGTTTTGGTGACAGGCAATGGTTTCCACGTATTTACTGATATCACGCTAGGCCTTTTGCCCTGGCTATTTTGTAATTATAAAACCATTTGAATGAATGATACCCATTGGTATGCTGTGATCATTGTCGCAGTTATCACGCTCATTATACTTTTATTTGTTTATAGCGCGAGAAAACAAACCAAAAAAGCCCGGATGAATATGCTTGATGTATTGTCAAAAATATCCATGGCATACGGGTTAGAGCCGGACCGGCAGGAAGTATACCATAATAAAATACTGGCCCTTGACAGCCAACGGAGATTTTTTGTTTTTGTGCATAGGGAGGAAGATGTATCCGGTGAAGCAATAGATCTGAGTAATGTCATCGAATGCAAGGTTGAGAAATTGACAACGCGCATTTCCCGCTTGCGAAAGGGTAATAAGCCTGAAATAGAAGAATCTGTCTGTAAGGTCCAATTATCCTTTTTACTTAAGGACAGAAGCGAAACATGTGTAACGATATATTCAGAGATAGGCGATGGGCTTTTTGAACAGCAGGAGCTTATAGCCGTAGCTGAGAAGTGGCAACACATAATAAGAGACGTCATACATGTACGTTTTGCGAGTTAAGCTTGCAATATAATATTAGGGAATGAGAGCGATATGCCGGTTAAGCAAAATTGTATTGTGCATGATTACATATCGTTCTCGCCCTATCTCCCCTATAACTATTTGGTGTGAATGAGATAATGAGCAATCATCTAGGGACCGATCACTGGGAACTGGCAATAATGCTTTAAAAAATGCAACATGAATATTGGGAACGCTATTAAGATCATCAGAACAAAAAAGAAGATGACACAAGCAGAACTATGCACGATGTGCGGCATATCGCAAACATCTATGTCACAAATTGAGAATGGTTATAAAAAGCCTAAAAATACTACGATCAAGAAAATATGCCATGGACTGGATGTGTCTGAATCTTTGGTATATATCCTGGCAATGCAAACAACAGACATACCTCCAAACAAGAAAGAGATAGGCGATATACTATGGCCTGCGATACAATCCTTAGCGTTACAATTGATCTCAGGTGAAATAGACGAGCCATTAAAAGACCTTACAGAAAACACAGCGGAAATATTACTCCTATAACGAGCCTATAAATAATGCTACTGCCTTAAAGCCTAAAGCTCTGCTTTTTAGAATTTATATGTGGCGGTGATTTTGATAAAAAACGGTGTGCCGGGTGTATAGCAAATATCAGTTTGCGGAGGAATGTCTTGCGTCACTTCGCTCCTTAGCCGCGTTTCGGTGGCAAACTGTGCCTCCCTCCATTCTGTGTTCAACAGGTTTTGCACTTGTACACCAAGCTCGTACCGAGGTCTTATATAATTGATCACCGCATCGCATACAGTATAGCCCTGCGCAACAAGCGAATTGTCTTCAATAGCGGGCCTGTCGGCCATATAACGATACCGCAATCCGGCATTCAGGTCCTTATGTATTTTAAACGTCAGCCCCCCAATAGAAGTGAAGGCAGCGGCCAGTGGCACATAGTTCTCTCCTTGTGGCTCATCCCGGTAGCGGACATGGGCATAATTGGCATCTGCATCAGCATACAGCCATTTCAGTATTTCATAACGTAGTGACAGGTCCATACCCCGTCTCCTCGTTCGTCCCGAAGGCTCTATAACGCCCCCGTCTCCACTATAAGTAAATTCCTGCTGCAGGTCCAGCTGCCATACGGCGAAAGATACCAGCAGTTTATCATAAGGCTTCATAATTAGTCCAAGGTCCATCGAGCTGGCAAGGGGTAATATATGGCCTATTACAGCGGCTTCTCCATGCTGCACTCCTGCCGACAAAGTTCTTGTATCATTCGAATGGAAACCTATACCGTAGCTATAGTATATCCTTGCATTATCCAGTATGTTGCAATGAATACCTGCCTTTGGGCTAAAAGCACTATTAGTATAATTATAATCCTTTCGCTCTGCAGCAGGCATCTTGTCGTGGTAGTCTTGTATGAAATAATCGAATCTTGTGCCTGCATTAAGTACAAGACCGGGCAGCAGGTCGATAGTTTCATTAAGGTATGCGTATAGGTTGCTTTCATTAATATCCCCATAGGCTATACGCTTAAGTAAAATATTTTCATTAACAGTATGGCTCAGCTCGCTGTTCTGTATGTTGTCATATCTCATGCCTATACCCACTTCTGTTTTTGTCCTCATTCGTCCTATGTTATAGCGGGTATTGTATGCTGCATTGTAGCCACCGAACACTCTTTGTTCTGCCTGGTGTATCTCATCGCCATTCACGGTATCTTCGAGGAAATAGGTGAAATCTGAATACAGGCTGAAATCATAATAACCGGCATAAATATTGGCTTTCAGATAGCTGTTGTTCGATATGGATTGAAAATATTGCACATTTACAGTGTACCTGCCAGTGCTGCCACCTTCGCCATCCAGCTCACCGAAACGATCTATGATACCTTCACTCACAGCCCGTTCCGGTATTTGCCCCGATGCATTCCAATAAGTATGAAAGCCCGACAGGGTAATACTTAACTTCTTCTTGTCCGAAATATAGCTAGTGTATTTGCCGCTAAGGTTGAAGCGGTTAAAGTCTTGCGACCGGTCAAAATAACTGCGGTTATAACCATATTCACCTGCCACATATGCGGTATGGCGACCTCCTGTTGTGTTCCGGTCGAAAAGGTCTATGCCTGCTGCAGCACGGAGGTACCCGTAACTGCCTCCGTCCAGTTTTACGAAACTTTTATCAAGGTGATCTTTTGTTTTGAACTCAACCCAGCCGGCAGTGGTAAGATTACCTTTGTCGATACGGTAAGGCCCTTTACCAAAATTCAATTCGCCGACCAGCTCAGGTATGATAAAATGTGAATCTGCAAATCCCTGCCCATGTGCATGCGATATCATGTTCACAGGCATACCATCCACACTTACATTCACATCGGTACCATGGTCGCAATCAAAGCCACGCAAAAATACCTGTTCAGCCTTGCCGCCTCCCTGGTGCTGAGATGTAAAAAGCCCCGGTACCAGCCGCATCAGGTCTTGTGTGTTGTTTACCGGTCTTTGTTTCAGGTCCAGTTCGCTTAGAGTTCCCAGGCCAATGTCTTTTTTCGAACTGATGGCCACTTCACTCATTTTTATTGAACTGGGTTGCAGATTAAAGATTAGGCCGGTAGTAACACCATCTTCTATCTCCACTTGCCGGATAATGGTTTCAAAACCTACCAGGCTCACAGTGATCCAGTATTTCCCTTTCTGCAGCCCCTTTACAAAAAAGTGCCCCAGTGCATCTGTAGCGGCTCCCTGTCCCGTGTTTTTAACGTAAATACTTGCACCCTCAACCGGTTTCCCGCCCGGGTTTTCATATACGATACCTTTTATACTGCCCGTATGTGCAAAGGTCTCTGCTGCAATACAGCACAGCAGGCAACATAGCAAGAGTTTGAAAGTAAAGCGATGTGTCATACCTGCCTGTTATTAACTAATGAAGAATATCCTTTCCAGGGTCCAGTATCCTGCCACCAGCGCTATAAGCAGGGAGGCAGGGATGACAACAAGCCTGCGATACCATAGCTTGCCAGCAAACTGGCGGGCCACAACCAGGTACATGAACAGGATGATGGTCAGTTGTCCCAACTCCACACCCACATTAAAACTTATTAGTGCAGTGGCAAATGCATATTGAGGCATACCCAGTTGCGATAGGGCCCCCGCAAAACCCATACCATGCACCATACCGAACAGGAATACCATCACCATCCGCCAGGGTTTTACCTTATTCGAATAAATATTTTCAACTGCAAGAAATACGATCGATAAAGCGATCAGGGGCTCTACGATATTAGTTGGCGGTTTGATGATCCCATACATGGCCAGACCCAGTGTTATAGAATGGGCTATCGTAAACATCGATGCCTGTAGTATGATCTTCTTAAGGCTGGTATTGAGAAAAAATACACAAAGGATAAAAAGTATATGATCAAAGCCCAATGGAATGATATGCTCATAGCCAAGCACCAGGTATTTCATAAATACCGATCCCCCGCTTTCTTTATCAAGCTGGTAATTTATGGTATGCGCCCATGCAGGAAAAGCAAAAGGCAGTAGCAATAACAGCAATAACAGGCTTTTTTTCATCGCTCTTCTATTTAGCGGCCAGTAAGGTCTTTTGGTCTATGCCGGGCAATATGCTCTTTGCCTCCTGCATCAATTGATCACCTTTTAGCTGGTCGCCTGCGGCTGCATATATCATACCATTGCGATACAGGCTGATAGCATTTTTGCTATTGGTTCGCATGCTTTTAGCAGCATACTTTTGTGCTTCGGCATACCTGCCACTCTTATAATAGGCCCATGCGGCCAGTTCATTGGCATCAATATTATCAGGGCGCATTGCAAGATCATTAAGCGCATATTTTATTGCTTTGTCTGCAGCCCCGGCATCTATATAGGCCATTGCCAGCTCCCTGTTCGTATTGTGTTTCACCACTTGGTCCGCCTGGTCTTTTTCACCTTCCAGCAGTAGTGTTATCACATCGTTACGTACCTCGTTGGCTTTTACTGTATCGTTTTTCAACTCATATAGGTCAGCAAGTTGTAAAACGAACATGGGCTGACTCATAAGTTTAATAGCATGTTTGGTCAGGGCAATTGCTGAGTCATAATTCTTTTCGCTTTGGGCTACTTTTGCCAATCCTGCCAATGCATAAGGATATTCGGGGCGATACATCAATGATGTACGGTAAGCGAATGAAGCGCTATCGTTATTGCCCGTATTCAGGTATAGGTTGCCCAGCATTACCCGGGCCCATTCTGTGCTTTCGTCACCGGGCCCGCCTGCTTCTACGGCCATTTTCATAGCGGCTATTGCTCCTTTGTTGTCGCCGTATATCTGCCTCAGGTATGATGCACGTGAGTAGGAGCGCAGGTCTGGCCTTAATCCCAGCATTTTATCGCAGTCTTTCACAGCATCATCATAATGCCCCATTTCTACGTTGGCATCCACCAGTGCACCATATATGCCCGAATTCATACTGTTAATAGCTACAGCTTCCTCAGCCACATCCAGTGCTTCTTTGAACTGGTGCATGTTAAGCAGAACAACAGATTTTAAATTGAGTGCTTCAAATTCCAGCTCTTTATTGGCTGCATGTTCATTGGTTACCCTGTTCAGTACTTTTATTGCTGCATTGCTGTAGTAGCCACTGTTGCCGGTTATACGCCCCTCGCTAATGTACACGCTGGCCAGTGATATAAATTGCCTGAGGTCGTCCGGGTTGTTTTTTAGCGAAGCAATAGCCTTATCATATGCTTTCTGTATCATATCCCTTTCTGCATCATTCCCTGCTTGTTTATCCCTGGCAAGCAGTGCAGGCACACTCAGTTCCTTGTTGATCTGCTCTTCATCTTTGCTGTTTGATGAATTACAGGCACTGTATAAGAAGGTGCTGAGCAGTAAAAAAAATCCGGATAGTAGTGTAATGTGGCTTTTCATGTGTCGTTGTTTTACAGTATATACGTAGTGCTGAAGCAAATGGTTTTAAAAAAGTAAAAGGGCGCATGTAGCGCCCCTTTATTAACATTCATCATTACTGTTAGTTGTTGGCTTTCACCAGTTTCACCGATTGTATGGTTCTGCCCCCGGCACTAAGTCGGGCAAAGTATATCCCGCTAGCCAGGTTGCTGCCGTTCCAGTGTGCGGTATATTCACCCGCTTCTTTTTGTTCATCAGCTATTACCTGTACCAGCCTGCCATTCAGGTCTGTAATTTGCAATACGATATGTGTTTTTGCTGCCAGCCTGTATTTCAGGGTCACATCGTTCACAAACGGGTTAGGATAGGCACTCATCGCTGCTATAGGGGCTGAAAGGCCTAACTCTTGTACACCTGTAGGTCCCGTATATTCATTGCCGGTAAAGCCGGGCCATGGTTGCTGCAGGTATGGGAAACATTGCTGGAAAGTTGTGTCATTATGGGTGATGCCTGCATTAAAATCCAACACATGCAACAGGTCGGGTGTTACCGGGTTGGTGGTAAAATCATCGTACCACAACCCTATAGCTGCCAGGGCCACGCCCGATACTGCCTGCAGTTCTATCGTAGTTACATCATCCTCGAGCCTGCGCCCGTTAGGGAAGCCATCCATATTGGGTATGAATTCGATATTAGTATTGTTATAGGCAGGGTCGGTCAGGCCGATCACTGCTGCCTTTACAATACCCAGCGAGCTGAAATTGGGATCATTGCGCGGGGTTACCGGCACTGCCATGTTCAGGCGCAGCAGGTCTGCGAACTCAGGTGTACCAATTATTGGTGAGTACAGCAGGAAGTTATTGATGAATGGCTTGCCATTGGCCAATACATTCCCGCCCTTTCCTGTTGCCAGTTGATACGGTGCCAGGTTGGGCACACCCATCAGGAAGATGGGCATGATATCTACTGAACGCGGGCTTGAGTTATCAGGCAGAAGGTAAGTACCATAGCCGCCTATATCTGCAAGCGCGGTGCCCGTCAATGCCAGCTGGTTCGCTTTCAGGGGGTAAAGCCCTTCGTGCGTGTTGCGGAAGTCATATGCGCCCAGCGAATTGGTCTGTATGCGCAGGCTGTCAAGGCCCGGTACTGCACTGCCAAACTGCGAGTCGTCCATATACAGGCCCAGTTCAGGGTTCTCAAAATATTGCAGGAAGTTGCCATCTGCAGTATATGGGTTCGACCTGTTCCAGAGGTCTTTCATACCGATCGGGATAACCACTTCGTTGGTCAATGGCATACCCAGGCGCGATACCTGTACCCAGTTGCCCGAATAAGTTGGTTCATCACCATTGGCACTAAGCGTGGTGATCTGTGGCCTGCTGGCCGATGCCCATACACCTATCACGAAGTTGCCATCCAGTATACTGCTGGCCTGTGATGTGCTTTGATTATTCTTTTGCAGCGTAGTGATCGGCACCTCGATTACGATCGAGTGGCAGTTGAATTTGGCCAGTCCGTCGCGTGCCTGTGCGCCGGTACGGAAGCCGCCCACATCAAAGGCGCCGCCAAGGTCCACGAAGAAGGGGTCATCCACTGGTCCGCAAAACAGCTGTTCGCCGGTGGTAGCGGTCATTACCGCTTGCTGCATCAGTGAGCCGTACGAAGCTGCACCCAGGCCTACCGTAGCGTTCTGTATCGAGCGTGGTCCTATATTGGGTGGGGGCACTATGCCGTTACTGGCAATAGTTGTGAAGGTAGCGCCGCCGTCCATACTACGTTCGCAAGTGTAGGTGGTTTTTATATTCTGCTGCCCCAGCCTTATGTTGAAGAAGGTTGATGGGTCTTCATTCATATGCTGAAAGGTAAAGCGGTATATTATATTATCGCCTGCTGTGCTCGCATTGTTCTTAATATGTATCTCGTACCTGATGTTCTCGCCGAAGGTATAATAATTCGGCCCGCCTGCGGGATGCTCAAAGGGTATGTAATTTGCGATGAGCACTATTTTATTTGTGTCGCAGGGGCTCCTGAATGCATACAGGTCCGTATTGTCCGCTATTGGGTCAAACGCTATGAGCGGTGCCTCGCGGTGGCTCGATGCCTTTGCTTTTATCTGTGGCAATAAAAATATGATCAATATCGCCACGGCTTTACTAAATATATTTTTCATGATCGTTTCTTTTGTCTTTAATAATGTAATTAGAATCTTGCCTGTGGTGTATAATCATATCCCCTCCATGGCTGCTGCTCATATGGGAACACCGCCTGGAAAGTGGTATCATTATGTGTTGGCCCTGCGGTAAACTGTAGCACAGCCTGCAGGTCGGCGGTTACAGGGCTGTTGGGCGCCATGTAATCATCATACCATAAACCTATAGCTGCCAGTGCCACGCCCGATACGGCCTGTAGTTCTATTGTGGTCACATCATCCTCAAGCCTGCGGCCATTGGGGAAGCCATCCATGTTAGGGATGAATTCGATATTCGTATTGGCATAGGTGGGGTCGGTAAGTCCCAGCACTGCTGCCTGTACGATACCCAGTGAACTGAATGCGGGATCGTTGCGTGGCGTAGGTGGCACGGCCATGTTCAGGCGCAGCATATCACCCAGCGTTGGCAGGAAGTTGTTGATGAATGGTTTGCCCTGCGCTAGCGGGTCTCCGTTTTTACCTGTAGCAAGTTGGTATGGGTCCAGGTTGGGTACACCGGTATAGAATATCGGCAATATATCTACAGCACGCGGGCTTACTGAGTCGGGTAGCAATATGGTACCAAACACAGCATCGTCAAGAGCTGTACCGGCTACTGCGGGCGAGCCCTTCAATGCCCATAAGCCTGCCTTGCCATTACGGAAGTCAAACGACCCAAGCGAATTGCTTTGTATGCGCAAAGCACTCAATGCAGGCACTGCAGCGCCATATTGCGAGTTATCCATGTACAGTGCCAGTTCGGGATTTTTAAAGTAATCGGCAAACTGTATGTCATTGGCAGGATTGCTTGCATTCCATTTGTCCTTCATACCCAACGGTATCACAGCTTCATTGGTCAGCGGCATACCCAGGCGTGATACCTGTACCCAGTTATTGGTATAAGTATCTGTACCATTGGCATTGAGCGTTTTTATTTGCCTGCGGCTTGCCGAGGCCCACACACCAATTACAAAATCACCATCCAGTATGTTAGCTGCCATGTCCGGGGTCTTGCCGTCTTTCTGTAGTGTACTGATGGGGATCTCGAGGGCTATGCTGTGTACATTGAAGCGGGCCAGCCCGTCTTTCGTTGGGTTAGTGGCATTGCCTTCCGGCCTGAAGTTGCCTACATCAAATACACCGCCAAGGTCCACGAAAAAAGGATCATCCACCGGTCCGCAGAATACTTTTTCACCGGTATTGGCAGTGCCTATGGCCTGTTGCATCAGGCTCATATAACTTGCTGCACCCAGTCCCACCGTGCCATCTTCTATCGAGCGGGGCCCTATATTGGGTGGCGGCACAATGCCATTACTGTATATTGTAGTAAAGGTATTGCCACCATCAGTGCTGCGCTCGCAGGTATATGTGGTTTTCAGGTTTTGCTGTCCCAGCCTGATGTTGAAAAAAGTACTTGCGTCCTGGTTGCTTTGCGCAAAGGTGAAACGATAAGTTATATCGTCCGCAGTGGTCGCCGTGCTGTTTTTGATGTGTATCTCGTAGCGCACATCCGGCGAGAAGTTGTAATAATTGGGCCCGCCCTCCGGCAATTCAAAAGGGATGTAATTAGCAATAATGATCACCTTCGTGGGGTCATCGGGGCTGCGGAAAGCATACAGGTCTGTATTATCCGCCAGCGGGTCTCGTGATATGAGTGGTGCCTCCCTGTGGCTCGATGCATAGCTCTGAAGCGTAGCGCCAAGCAAACCAAGTAGCACACCATACACCCGCAATCTTCTTAGTAAGGGATGTTTTTTCATGAATAAGATGTTTTTTGCGTTATCAATACAGGTATGTACGCATTAACATCCCTTTAGGTTTTTTCTACGAGCATATTTATTTTCAAACCTTCGTAATAGTGTGATTCTTATCCACCTTACGATGGTCTATGCCTATAAAAAAATAGCGACAAAGACTGTCGCTATTTTTAGGTCTTTCATATATCGGTTGTTCAACCTATTCAGTTTGATCAACCAATCAACTCATTCAACTTGTCAACCAAATTACTGCCATCCGTCGCCGTCCAGCAGGTTGCCCAATCCGCCAAGTATACTGCCTTCACCTTTGCGCTGCACAGTAGCATACCTTAATATACGTCCCGCCAGCCTGCTGATAGGCAGTGTTTGTACCCATACGGTGCCGGGGCCGCGCAGTGTGGCAAAGAAAACACCCTCACCGCCAAATAAAGTATTCTTTATACCACCTACGAACTGGATATCATAGTCCACACTTGCGGTGAATCCCACGATACAGCCAGTATCTATTTTGATCAGTTCGCCCGGCTGCAATTCTTTTTGTAATACATGCCCACCTGCATGGGCAAAAGCCATACCATCACCTTCCAGCTTCTCCATGATAAAGCCTTCGCCGCCAAACAGGCCCGTACCCAGTTTCTTCTGGAATTCAATTCCTATCGCTACGCCCTTAGCGGCACAAAGGAAGGCATCCTTCTGGCAGATCACCCTGCCGCCCAGCCGCATCAGGTCCAGCGCTATGATCTTGCCCGGGTATGGCGCAGCAAAGGACACCCGGCGCTTGCCTTCTGTAGCGATATTGGTGTAGGCTGTCATAAAAAGTCCTTCACCCACCAGCATACGTTTTCCGGCTGAGAATAATTTACCCAATATCCCGCCCTGTTGCTGGCTGCCATCGCCGAAGATTGTTTCCATTTGTATGCCATCATCCATCATCATAAAGCTGCCCGGCTCCGCTACTGCGGTTTCTTCAGGGTCCAGCTCTATCTCCACATACTGCATCTCTTCCCCAATTATCCTGTAATCGATCTCGTGGTTGCGCATTGTTTATTCGTTTTTTATTGTTCCAAAACTAGGAAATATCTTAATCAGCCCTGTAGTACGACCATTATTTAACACTGTATGGTACGGTCTTTTTGCCTTATACCCCAAAGACTTGATCATGAAACAGAAAGATAAAGATAAGAAGATACGCAAGCCACACGATTATGAAGAACAGCCTTCACAGGGCCGTGCTGATTTTAATCATAGTGATACTACACAGGGGGGATCAAATTATGGCCAGGGCAGCGGCGATCTTGGCCCCGAAGCTTACGACCAGGGGCAGGTAAAAAATGAGGGCAGCAACTATACTAATGAGCGCAAAAATATCCCAGGCAATAACAATCGGCAGGATATTGAATACAATGAATGAGAACAATGCAATGCACCTGATATAAGTGGTAGGCATATGTGATTGCCTTTGTCTTGATCTGCTATTGCCCGTTTGTATATCGGATCAAATTGATCACTTCGGTTACGTCTGCCTGTTGAGAGGGGGATGTATGATGTATTACCTATTTTTTTTATTTTTCTATACTTTTGTTTTATCCATATGTATAAATCAATAACAGTTAACTTTCAGTTAACATAACGATAATATTGCCGCAATACTTTCGCTCCAAATTATTTACGGATGAAAAAAATGTACTTATTGAGTTATACGCTATGGATAATTTTACTGCCATTAACGTATAGTTCTTCATTTGCTGCTATAACTAACCCAACAGGGTACAGCTTGGCTGCAAGCAATTATTCTATGACCAGTTGGGCGGCAACAAGCCCATCAGGCACCTACCCGGCCAATATGATATTTCATTGGTTCAATGCATCGCAAACCTCACCGGTCACTACCGATGCCTATGCCGATTTCTCATGTGCATATAACCTGCCATCTGCATCCCGTATACTAGGCCTCGATGCTAACGGTTTCGCTTTTCTTAATACAAGCGGTGCCCAGGGCAATGCCTGTGCTACACCGGCTGCCACATGGGGCGGTTTTGGTGGCGATGCCGTACTTGGCCTTAACACCTCGGGCAGAACAAATATTTCTGTCACCTGGACCTCTTCAACGGTCGTTCCGGCACCGGTAGGCGGCAGGGAGTGGCGCATCAGGCTGCAATACCGTGTAGGTGCAGCAGGCAACTATACTGATGTTCCCGGACCGGCAGAATATACTTCCGATGTCAACGCCAATATACCTGTTATTGTGAACGGTACTTTACCCGCCGCATGTGAAAATCAATCGCTGGTATTTGTGCGCTGGATTTATTACGAATCGGCTGCAAACGCAGGGGGTACAAGGCCCGAGATCAATGTGGATGAAATATCCGTTACCAGCCAGCCCGGTTATTTTACAATTAACAACCAGGTCAACCTGAACGCATTGAATACTGCCCAGCCCTTACCATCTCCGGCAGGCACGTTCCAGCTCAGCGGCACTGCATTGACTGCTGCGAATGCGACTGTGCAATTCAGCCCGGCAACAACTAATTTTGAGCTCTCTACGAATAATATCAGCTTCTCCTCTTCACTTACATTACCGATATCAGGTGGTGGCCTCACAGGCCAGCCCGTAACTATATATGTACGCCAGACCAACACTGCGCCATTAGGACTTAATAGTGCAACAGTACAAATTAGCGCCACAGGGGCTACTACATCAACGCTGGGTGTAAGCGGCACAGTGAGCCCACCTGTTCCTATCATTACGCCATCGGTAGCCTCGCTGACAGGGTTCTCTGCTAACGTAGGTAATCCTTCTCCATCGCAGAACTTTTTTGTGAATGGCAACAACCTCACTGCTAATGTTACAGCAACTGCGCCCGCAGGCTACGAGATATCGCTCAATAACATTACTTACGCCTCGTCCCTCGTGCTTCCGCAGAGTGGTGGTGTACTCGTTAACCAGCCGGTATATATTTATGTACGCATTTCAGCAGCTGCCCCTTTAGGTCCTGCGAATGGCACACTTACACTCACATCAACAGGCGCTACCACACAAAACATATCGCTGTCAGGCAATGTGATCGTTCCGCCGCCGGTTATTACTACCACTTCGCTTGTACCGGGAGGGCCGTTCAATACTATTATAGGTAACGCTTCTCCTGCACAAACCTTTACGGTTAGCGGCAATAACCTCGTGGCCAGTGTGCTGATCACGCCGCCGGCAGCCTATGAATTGTCGCTTGATAATATAACATACTCCCCAACGCTTAGCATCAACCAGGTGGGAGGCATACTGCCCGGACAGCCCCTTACGGTATATGCGCGTATTGCTGCTGCTGCAGCAGCAGGTCCGCAAAATGGTAACATCTCGCTGAGCTCTACAAATGCTGTAACACAAAATATTCCTGTTGTCGGCAATGTTATTGTTCCTACTGTTACAGCTACCGGCACGATCAACCTGTTCAGTACTATGTCGGGCAACGCTTCTGCTTCGCAAACACTCACCCTAAATGGCAGCAACCTGATAGGTGATGTGAATGTGAGCGCACCGGCAGGCTTCGAACTGTCTACCGATGATATTACCTATACCTCATCACTGCTTTTATTACAAGTGGCTGGCAATCTTGTTGGTCAGCCCCTGACTTTATATATACGCATAGCCGCCTCAGCTACAGGCTGGGTAAGCGGTGATGTGCAGCTCACTTCGCCAAGCGCACCGGCAGTCAATATCCACGTGCGTGGTAATGCGAACATCCCTTTCACCAATGGCAATATAGCCATTACAAGGGTAGGTGACAGCGTCACCCTCACCAATACGGGTAGCATTGTGTTTGTGGATGAATATACGCCTGCGGGCACATTGGTGCAGAGCATCATCATGCCCTACAACGATGTTGTGGGCAACAATTTCCTTTGCAGCGGCACAGCCACCAGCGAGGGTTTCGTTACCCGTTCGCTCGATGGTCGCTACCTGGCCATAGCAGGATACAATCGTGCAGTAGGTGGTGTAGGCACTATCAGCGGCACTACTTCTGCTACGGTCAACCGTTCTGTAGGCCTTATCAGGTATGACGGCCTTGTCGATGTATCCACTTCACTGCCTGATGCGGGCAATACAGGTAATGCCCGTGGCGCTATTACCACCAATGGCAGCGACCTTTGGATAGGCTGCAGCACCGATGGCATCCGTTACACCACCATCAGTTCGAACACTTCATTACAGATAGCCAGCTCACCAACCAATGTGCGCGATTTTAATATCGCGGAAACAGGCGGTGTAGCACAGCTCTTTATATCTTCAGGATCAGGTGCTACCCGTGTAGCTACTGTTGGCACCGGCCTGCCTACCACTACCGGCCAAACAATAACCAATATCCCCGGCCCGGTATTAAGCAGCCCTTACCAGTATTTCTTTGCCGACCTGAGCGAAACAGTGCCCGGTGTTGATGTGCTCTATGTGGCCGATGACGCTATTGGCCTTGTAAGGTTCTCACTTGTAGGCGGCTCATGGGTACAGGATGGTGTTATAGGTGCAGCTGCTGATAAATTCAGGAGCGTTGCGGGCTCTGTTGACCGCAGCACAGGCACTATGACCTTATATGCTGTAGGCGGCTTCGATGGCAACGCTACCGGTAATGGCGGTAACATTTATAGCTTCACCGATAATATGGGCTATGCCCCGCTTACCTTTACTGCTCCGGCGCTCACCACACTAGTGACTGCCGGTACTAATAATAAAATATCTTATCGCGGTGTCGCTATGGTGCCTTACAACCCGGGCTGCGGTACCAATAACCTTACATGGACGGGCAATGCAAGCAGCAATACCAAACTGGCAGAGAACTGGTGCGGCCTGGTAGCCCCCACAGCTGCCGATAATATTACCATCGACCCATTGGGCCCCATTAACCAGCCCGTTATCGATAGCCCGGGCAACGTAGCTAACAGCGTTATCGTGAGCAGCGGCGCCGTGCTGGATTTCAAAACGGGCGGTGTGCTTGACGTACATGGCGACATACAGAACAACGGCACTTTCCATAGCAATGAAGGCAGCCTTATTTTCAGCGGTATCGGTGGGCAGGCCGCCCCCGGGCTTACTGTGGCTAACCTCACTATGCAAGGTGTTCAGTTATACACTACCGGCAACATACAGGTAGATACTTCGCTTACAATGATCTCCGGCGATCTGTACCCCGATAACAATATGGTTATATTGGGTACATCACCCACATCACCCGGTACACTTTCGCATACTTCTGGTCACGTACTGGGTTATATGAAACGCTGGTTTGGTGCCAGTACCAATGCAGGCGACGCAACCGGCATGTTCCCCTTCGGACTTAATGGCAATGACCGTTTCATTACCGTTGAATATACCCAGGCACCCCTTAGCGGAGGTTCCCTCACCGGGCATTATTTTGCCAATACCAACAACCTGACCATCAATAATAACAATCCCATCTCTGTTACCAATGTTGCACCATGTGCGGGTTCGTTCACACCGATACATGTGGATACCAATATGTGGCAGATCGTACCGGCCGATGGCTTCCCAAATACAGGTAATAATGCAAATGATGGTCTTTATGATGTGACCCTTCAATTAGAGAATCTTTATGATTATACCGATATCTGCCAGCTCACAGCTTTAAAGAGCGATGATGATATCGATTTTAACCAGGATGGTACACACCAGGCCACTACTTTGTCGGGAAGCACGGTGACCGCTAAGCGCACAGGTGCCAGCGGCTGGAGCGACTGGACCATTGCAGGCAGCGATGCCAACCCACTGTTGATAAAGCTCTTCAGTTTCGATGGCCGCAGGCTCAGTAATACACAGGCACAGCTGCAATGGCGCGCCGCTGCCGATGGCAATGAGAACTTTACACTCCAGCACAGTACTGATGGACAAAAGTTCACGGCGCTCAATACGCAGGCAGCTAAAGCTGGGCTTAACGATTACAGCTATACCGATAATATGCCGGCCAGCGGTAAAAACTATTACCGCCTCGCTACCAAAGACATCAATGGCAAGACCACCTACAGCAATGTAGTGACCATAGCCATGAACGGCAGCGGCCTGCAACTGGTGAGCATAGCGCCTAATGTCATTAATGGCAATGCTACCGTGCATATCATGAATGATGAGACTGCAACTGCTACAATGCGTATCATCGATGCGATGGGCAGCGTAGTGCTTACGGAAGCCCTGCAGCTCAATGCAGGCAGCACCTACTTCACCTTCAATGCATCGGGCCTGCGTGCAGGTGCATACATGATGCAGGTAATGAGCGCCGATGGCAGCCTGGTACATGAGCGCTTTATTAAACAATAGTTTTTCATAGGGTAAATTTTAAGCGGCCTTCCTAATGGAAGGCCGCTTTTTTATAATGATCTGATTAATAACAACTCATTGCATCTGCCTGTTCTTTTATAAATTTGTTCCAGCGCTCCTGTTCTGTTTTTATCCTGCCATGCTGCGTCTCTTTATCGTAGCTGCCTTGCATTTGCTGCATTTCCTTGATGATCTTTTTGTGTAGATCTTCCAGTTCTTGCTGGTAATTGCTGGTTGAGAACCGGGTACTCTTTACTGAATTAGCAAGCTCGCAGGCTTTTATGCCGGTGATGTCAAAATGATGCTGCTCATGAATCATCATACCCGGCAGGTTATTCTTCGACCTCCACCACGACCTTGTTTTGTCGAACGATGCTGATATTGTCACCTTCAGGTTTACGATATTGCCAATCCTTTGGGCCGAATATTTCATAGCTATGTTGCTGTATGTTGCAGCAGCTCCCAGGCTCAGGTCATCAGGCTCCCCGGAAAAATCTTCACGTTGTAAAGGACGGTTCCGGTCATAGTTCACGAGATCGGTATCGCCGGCTGCACCCTGTTGCACAATTACCTCTGCTACCACTTCCGGAGCATTTGTCGGGCTTTGCCCGTTTTCATCCAACCATTTATCAAACTCTTCAAGGCTATGGTCTATGTTCTGCCTTATCATCTGTTCTACATATCCCGTAACATCTATGCCATGCTGTATGTAACCGCTGCCTGTGTATGCTACCAATTGCGAGTCGCCTTTATAATAGGAAAGCTCCAGTTCCAGTTCTGCCTGCTCCCTGGTGAATCCTATCTTTTCTCCTACATTCAGTTTGCTGATGTGGATATTTACCGGTACAGCTTTTTTGTCCTGCGTTACATTATGCTGTATGTACTCATCTAAGGCGGAAGCAGCTCCATTCTTCAGGTTTACATACACTTCCCTGTTGGCAAGGCCAATGTGTACCCTACCTATATTGCCGGTATCGGCCCGATCATCTTTTACCGATGTTATGTAATAATTCCGGGGACTATATGCTGCGTGTTGCTGCTTCAGTTTAATGGTCTTAAGGTCCTGGGCATGCAGGCTGTTGCTTAGCACCGACAGGATCAATAGTGTGCCAATATGTTTCATTGTATGTAATTCGGTAGCGTAAAATAATGAAAATCACGGTAGGCCGCGAATTCATTAGTCATCAAGCTTCAATACCGCCAGGAATGCCTCCTGCGGCACATCCACGTTGCCTATCTGGCGCATACGCTTCTTACCTGCTTTCTGCTTTTCCAGCAGCTTGCGCTTACGCGATATGTCACCGCCATAGCATTTGGCCGTTACGTCCTTTCTCATGGCCGATATCGTTTCTCTGGCCACTATCTTGGCGCCTATGGCAGCCTGTATGGCTATCATGAACTGCTGGCGGGGCAATAGCTCCTTCAGTTTCGAGCATAGTTTGCGGCCAAAGTCCTGCGCGCGGCTGCGGTGTATCAGTGCGCTCAGGGCATCCACCTTGTCGCCGTTCAGCAGTATATCCATCTTGGCTATATCGCTCTCGCGGTAGTCCAGGGGGTGGTAGTCGAAGGAGGCATAGCCCCTTGTAGATGATTTCAGTTTATCGTAGAAGTCGAATACTATTTCCGTGAGTGGCAGCTCAAATATCAGCTCCACGCGCGTAGGCGTCAGGTAGTGCTGGTTGATCAGCAGGCCGCGCTTACCAAGGCACAGGCTCATGATATTGCCTATATAGTCGGGTAATGTAATGATCTGGGCACGGATAAAAGGCTCCTCAATACGGTCCAGCCTGCTGGGGTCGGGCATCTCGCTCGGGTTATTCACCGTTACGGCCTTGTCCTTTTCACGGGTCAGGTAAGCCTTAAAGCTAACGTTGGGCACCGTAGTGATCACCGTTTGATTGAACTCGCGCTCCAGTCTTTCCTGTATGATCTCCATGTGCAGCATGCCCAGGAAGCCGCAACGGAAACCGAAGCCGAGGGCCTGCGATGTCTCTGGTTCAAAGGTCAGCGAAGCATCGTTAAGCTGCAACTTTTCCATGCACTCGCGCAGCTCTTCAAAATCATCGGTCTCCACGGGGAATATGCCTGCAAATACCATTGGCTTCACTTCCTCGAAGCCTTTCACTACTTCCTGTGTCGGGTTCGCCACCGTAGTGATGGTATCGCCCACTTTCACCTCTTTGGCATTCTTGATGCCGGTGATGATATAACCCACATCCCCTGCGCTCACGCTCTTTTTAGGTTGCAGGCCCAGTTTCAGTACGCCCACCTCGTCAGCATAGTACTCGCCGCCGGTATGGTAAAACTTTACTTTATCACCTTTATTGATCGTGCCGTTCTTCACGCGGAAATACGCAATGATACCGCGGAACGAGTTGAACACGCTATCGAAGATCAGGGCTTGCAGCGGCGCATCCGGGTTGCCCTTAGGGGAGGGTATACGCTCTACTACAGCTGTCATGATGTCCTCTATGCCTATGCCGCTCTTGCCGCTGGCCAGTATGATATCTTCCGGCTTGCAGCCTATCAGGTCCACTATCTGGTCGGTCACCTCGGGTATCATGGCGCCTTCCATATCTATCTTATTGATCACGGGTATGATCTCCAGGTCATTATCCAGTGCCAGGTACAGGTTGCTGATGGTCTGCGCCTGTATGCCCTGGCTGGCATCCACCAGCAGCAGTGCGCCCTCGCAGGCCGCCAGTGCACGGCTCACCTCGTAGCTGAAGTCCACATGACCGGGGGTATCTATCAGGTTCAGCACATATTTTTCGCCATTGTGCTCATAGTCCATCTGTATGGCGTGGCTCTTGATGGTAATGCCCTTCTCACGCTCCAGGTCCATATCATCCAGCACCTGCGCCTGCATATCGCGTTCGCTGATGGTTTTGGTATGTTCCAGTAGGCGGTCGGCCAGGGTACTTTTACCATGGTCGATATGAGCTATTATGCAAAAATTTCTAATGTTTCTCATCCTGTCTCAAAAGAGTGTGCAAAGGTAGGGTTTTAATAGGGGAATTGACGAATTAAATAATGTGAAACTTCGTAACACAAATGCGAAACATAAAAATAACTACACCAATATCATTATTCTATTACAATATCATAGCGGGCTAGCAGACCGCTGACACCTTCAAGTGAGAATTTGGCTTTTTTAATGCGGTTGATATTGGGATCGATGATGTAACTATACGCAGTACGCAAATCTGCCTTTTCGAGCACTGTATTTTCAAAGATAGCTCCCAGCAGGTCGCAACGCTCAAAGATCGCGGCACTAAGGTCGCATTCCGTGAAATCGGCTTCGCGTAGTTGCGTATCGTTAAACGTTATGCCCTTTAGCTTGCATTGATAAAAAGACGAGTGATCGAGCTGGCAATGCGCCAAACTAAAGGTAAGATTGAAGGGGTTACATTTGCCGAATTGCAGGCCCAGCATTTTGCAGCCAATGAACTGTACATTACGGAAAGCAGTATTCACTAATTTCAGCAGGCTAAGGTTGCAATCACTAAAAGTACATTCGGAAAAACTAAAGCCGGAGAGATCGGCATTTGAAAGGTCGCAATTGTTAAAAGTGCAGTGCTCATAATCTCCTTTCACCAAAGGCTGTTCCTTAAGATCGATCTTGTCAAAGGTCTTATCCAGTATATAATCTTCCATTTCCCTTGCCTGCTTTATACAAGCGTACAAGTTAGCATTTTCCCTATTAAAATATTATGTTTAAGCTACAAAGCTTATGTATGCGTACAGCCCTGGTTCTTATAATATTTTGCATGTATTGCAGCCTGTCTTTTGCACAGGTTACGCAGCGCGTGCGCGGTACGGTCACGGATAAAGAATCACATGTGCCGCTGCCGGGGGTGTCGGTATCCTTCCCTGGGCTTGAAAATAAACCCGGTGCTGTAACAGATGATAAAGGACAGTTCGTTATCGATAATGTGCCCGTGGGCAAGCATGCCATCCATGTAAGCTATGTGGGCTATAAAGATATAGACATCAGCGATGTACTGGTGACCTCGGGCAAAGAAGTGCTGCTGCCACTGGAACTGGAAGAATCGGCCACGAAAATGCAGGAGGTAGTGATCAGTGCTAAAAAGGAGCACATCAATGATATGGCCCTCGTAAGCACCAAAACCTTTGATGTGCAGGAGACAGAACGTTATGCAGGCAGCCGTTCAGACCCAGCCCGTATGGCCTCGAACTTTGCCGGGGTACAGGGGGGCGATGATTCAAGAAATGATATCGTAGTGCGGGGCAATTCGCCGCAGGGTGTATTGTGGCGGCTGGAGGATATAGATATACCCAACCCCAACCACTTTGCCGTACCGGGTACGAGCGGAGGCCCCGTAAGCATGCTGAACAGCAAAACACTTGGCAACAGCGATTTTTTCACCGGGGCATTCCCCGCAGAATATGGCAATTCCACCGCAGGCGTCTTTGACCTAAAGTTCCGTAACGGCAATAGCGAGCGCTACGAGACCACAGCACAACTTGGTTTCCTGGGTACAGAACTGGCTGCAGAAGGGCCGATATCCCGCAAAAGCGGCTCATCATTCCTCATCACCTACCGCTACTCTACCCTGAAGCTATTTGAAGGCCTGCATATAAAAATTGGTACCAGCTCCGTACCTACTTACCAGGATGCATCCTTCAAACTGAACTTTCCGCTGGGCAAGAAGGCCAATCTTGCTTTCTTCGGGCTTGGGGGGCTGAGCAGTGTTGATCTTATAGTGAGCGATAAGACCACACCACCCGACGAACTCTATGGCGAATCGGACCGCGACCAGTATTTCCACTCCAATACCGGGGTAGTGGGTGCAGCATTCAGTTATATCATCAACCAGGGTACCTATACTAAAATAGTGATAGGCGAAACAGGTAATGAAATAGGCGCGCACCATGACAAGGTATTCCGTAATGTCAATTATGCCGTGGATTCGCTTAAAAGTATTTTGGACTATACCTTCGGCACCACAGCTACGGTGGCCCACTGGTACATCAATAAAAAGATGGGTGCACAGCATACGCTGAAAGCCGGGCTGGTAAATGACCTTTATCACCTGGACCTGCTGGACAGCAGCCGCCAGTACCCGCCTACCCGGCAGGACTGGCAGCACAGGGAAGACTTCAAAGGCAATACCGACCTGCTGCAGGCATATGTGCAATATAAATTCCGGCCCAGTGACGCACTTACTTTTACCGCCGGGATACACGGCATGTATTTAACACATAATGGATCTAAGGCCCTCGAGCCAAGGGCGGGCATCAAATGGCAGCCGGGCAGATCCAACACCATAACATTGGGCTATGGCCTGCACAGCCAGGTACAGCCCTTATATCAATACTTTGCCCACCTGCCCGCAAATGCTGCCAGCTATATGCACAACTATAACGTTGATTTTACACGCAGCCATCATATTGTAGCCGGTTACGATCACCGTTTCTCGCGCACTGTGCACGTAAATACTGAAGTGTATTACCAATACCTGTTCAACATACCTGTTGAGACCCGGGCAGGTTCATCATTTTCCGCCATCAACCAGGGCTCAGGTTTCGACAGGTCATTCCCCGACGTATTGCAAAATACAGGGACAGGATATAATTACGGACTTGAACTCACAGTAGAGAAGAGTTTCAGTCATGGCTATTATATACTCTTCTCAGGAGCTGTGTATGATTCGAAAGCCAAAGGAAATGACGGTATATATCGCAATACCGACTTTAACAACCACTATGCACTGAACGTGCTTGGCGGCTATGAACTAAAGTTGGGTAAGAACAGTACTCTGATAACAGGAGCAAAAGTGACTTATACAGGTGGGCGCCTGTATTCCCCACCCGATACTGCAGCATCTAATGCCACTGGAGACTTTATCGTAGTCGACAGTTTAAGGAATACCCTGCAATTCCCCGCCTACTTCAGGACCGATGTAAAACTGGGCGTACGCATAAACGGCAAAAAAGTAAGCCACGAGATAGCACTCGACCTGGTGAATATAACAGGACAGAAAAATCTTTTATCACTTACTTATAGCTCAGATGCTGCAGCGCAGGGGCAAGATCCCTTCCTGAAACAATACCAACTGGGCTTCTTACCCCTGTTCTACTACAGGCTCGATTTTGGTTTTGGGAAAAAGAAATAGCCTCTGTATTGGCTATTTAAATACCGCTCTCTTGCCTAATCGACCCTGATCAGCTTGCTTGTATAATGCTGACCACCCATAGCGCAATGGACAAAATACACGCCCGCAACTGGTGGCTCAAATGAATAGACGTGCTTACCTGCCTGCTGTACTTCATTCTTTACAACTGTCTTAACTATCTGCCCGTATAAATTTGTCACAGATATACTTACCGGCGCTGTGCTGCTTAAAGCATAAGCAATATTGAAAACATCACTGGAAGGATTGGGATAGACCATGAGCATATTTCCCGTCTGTGTCGTTTCTTTTACTGAAGTAACACAACCGGGCTGCGGAAGCAATGTACCGCCAAAAGCATAAAAGTTGCTGTAAAAAGACTGGTAGTAAATATTGGCTACGGTATCGCTATGTATCACCACGGCATTCTCATCATTCTGGGTATTGGCTGATAAACTCCAATTATGTGAACCTGTTTCTACCATAGGGTCTGAACAGGCATCGGAAGGATCAATGATCACAAATTTGTTATGGTAAATACCAGTGCCGTTATAGGATATGAAATTGCTGCCCAGGCCGCTGGTAAAGGTGCCGTATGGTGAATACGAATCGCTGAATGAATCATCAATACCGGCTACATATACGCCTGCATTCTTACGGTTCATTATCGCAGTGGCATCGGCCTGGTAGGTGAAGCTATACATACCAAAATACAGGTCGGTATTGGCAGAGTTAATGGTGTTAATGATATGCGAATTAGTGTTATCGGATGGGCTGAAATACAATTCTACCTGGTGCCCGTCTATATAAAAGTTGTGTAAGCCGAGATCATTTTTATCAGGTCCGAATTTCGCATTTGCTGCATTCGGCGTAGCACCGGTGCTCCCCCACATCAGGTTGAATTCATTAGTATAAGCACGGGCAATAGCTGAATCCTGCAAAAAGACGACATTGTTGAAATCGGTATTGAACTGTTGTGCGCTCCAGTTCATAGAGCCTGTATAAACCACCGCATCGTCAGGATCGGCAGAGTAGGCGTCTATGATCACTACCTTATTATGCATGATACCGTATCCCTGACTGGTGGGACTGCCCAGTGTGGGTATTGCGGCGTTAAGATGTGAAAGGCCTGAATTGGATGAGCTGCCATCATATATCCAGCGCACCTGCACACCACGGGCAAGGGCATCATTTACCGCACCTGCTATATCCGCATAAGAAGTACTGTAGGAGAAATTATACATGGCTATATCAAGAGTATATTTTGCCCTGTTGATATAGGCTACTACCGTATCGGATATATGAGTGGAATAAACGGCGGGAACGGCTGTGGCGACAGAATTATCGACCGGGTGGTTAAAGTATATCTTTATCTTATCGCCTGCTTTTGACACCACTGCCATACTCAGCAAATAAAGACAGGCAGCTAAACGTATATATTTTCTCATTACACTTTTTATCAGCCTGTGAAATTACTGAAATAATGTGATAGCGCCCCTTGTATTGAAGATGAATAAAATGCTAACAATTCATTGCAGGCTTGTGGTATGGTCTTTTAGCATATAGTGTAAACAAAAAAGATCATCATGCGAAACAAAGAAGAAGAAAAACAAAACGCGAAAAACAGTAAAGTGGCTGAAAACCATAGTGAAGAAAAACAGAAAAAAGGCAAACATAACTCAGCGTTGTATGCTGCCAGCATGGGTCGCAGTGCCAGTGCACAGGTATCGCACCACAGCGACAGGGATCTTGCGAATACAGGCACGAATATATCTTACGAAGGGGCCACGGCACCCGGCGCAGGAGGCTCTGCAGGAACAGGTTATACATCAGGTAAAGAAGGTGTGGATGAACGCATCAATACTGACTCAGACTATGATAAGGCAAGGATAGAAAAACCTACAAAGAATAAAGATAAAGAGCCGGGTAAAAAGAAATAGAAAATAAAAATGGCTGCCTTTCGGCAGCCATTTTTGATATTTAAGTCTATAAACTTTCCTAGAGGTGTATCGCCTCGCCCAATGCTACTTCGATAGCATCTTTTACACTTTCGCTCATGGTAGGGTGCGGGTGAATGCTGTCGAGCACTTCCTGCCATGTGGTCTCCAGTTTGCGGGCCACAACGGTTTCGGTGATCATTTCGGTAACATTGGCACCAATCATATGTGTTCCCAGCCATTCGCCGTATTTGGCATCGAAGATCACTTTTACAAAACCTTCGGTAGCACCTGCAGCGCTGGCTTTGCCTGATGCGGAGAATGGGAAACGGCCTACTTTCACCTCATAACCCGCTTCTTTGGCCTGTTTTTCCGTAAGGCCTACAGAAGCTATTTCGGGCGAGCAATAAGTACAGCCCGGTATATTGCCCATGTCCATTGGCTCGGGCACATGGTGATACTTGCCTTCTTTATTAGCTATGGCTTCCACGCAAATGATACCTGCTTTCGATGCTACGTGCGCCAGCGCGGGACCGGGCACTATATCGCCTATGGCATAAATACCCTCTACATTTGTTTTATAATATTTATCGACGAGCACTTTGCCCTTGTCGGTTTTTACACCGGCGGCTTCCAGGCCAATGTTCTCGATATTTGCACTTATACCTACTGCACTTAATACGATATCGGCTTCCAGTGTTATCTCGCCGTCCTTAGTTTTCACCGTAGCTTTTACACCTTTGCCTGAAGTGTCCACTTTCTCAACAGAAGCATTGGTCATTATTTCCAGGCCTTTCTTTTTAAAGCTGCGTTCCAGTTCTTTCGAAACATCATCATCCTCAACAGGTACAATGCGCGGCATAAATTCCACAATGGTGACCTTGGTACCCAGGCTATTGTAGAAATAGGCGAACTCTACACCTATAGCGCCTGAGCCCACCACGATCATGCTTTTAGGCTGCTGGGGCAGCACCATGGCATCGCGGTAGCCGATCACCTTCTTGCCATCAATAGGCAGGTTGGGCAACTGGCGACTGCGGGCACCTGTGGCAAGTATCAGGTGCTTAGCCTGGTGTACAGTGGTCTTACCATCTGTGCCGGTAACTTCCAGTTCCTTTTTGGCATTGAGCTTGCCCATACCCATGATCACGTCTATCTTGTTCTTACGCATCAGGAACTGGACACCTTTACTCATTTTATCGGCAACCCCGCGGCTGCGCTTTACCACGGCCGGGAAATCAGGCGCAAAATCTTTGGCCTGTATACCATAATCGGCAGCATGGCTGAAATATTCATAAACGTTTGCTGTCTTCAGCAAAGCCTTAGTGGGTATGCAACCCCAGTTGAGACAGATGCCGCCAAGGCTTTCTTTTTCAACGATAGCGGTTTTAAAACCCAATTGTGATGCACGGATAGCAGCCACATAACCGCCGGGACCACTACCTACAACAATTACATCATATGCCATAAAATGGAAATAATTTAAATGGTTAAATGCGTGATAGAACCCGCAAATGTAGTAAAAAGGTGTTAATTGGTAATTGTGTAATGGTAATTGCTATACGGGTCTCGGCAAAGGGGGATTACGGCAAATAATATATGACGAAAAAAGACGGCAGAATGATCCGCCGCCTCTTCATCTAACCAAAAGCACCTGGCTAACTGAGCTGGCCGTTTGCAGCCGCCCTGTGGCCTTTATGCTTGTGGTTAAATAAATGTTTTACGACATGGGCATCTTCTTCTAGCCCTTCTGCAGCTTCTGCACCTTTCGCTTTAAGATATTGATACAAGCGAAGGGCAGGATAGTAGGCTACTGTTGCACCCAAAGCTACCAAACCGATAATTCTCCAATAATTTTTCATAGTTCTGATTTTTTACTTAACAAGTTTTAAAAAACCAGGCCACGAAGTTGGTTACAAACCTATTTTAACATTAGGAGCGGTAGTGGGCCACCATGTATTGCCAAAGGGATCTATGATGCCGCAACTGCGGCCATATCCCATATCGGCCGGTGGCATTATGAATGTGGCACCATTTGCCAATGCTTTAGTATACGTTTCATCAGCATTCGCTACATACACGAACATACCGGCAGTACATGGCCCGAACTGGTCCGTAGCATCGGCGTACATGATCATGCTATCGCCGATTTGCAGTTCTGCATGTGCAATGGTGTGTTCATTGCGCATGACTTTATATTTTTCCGTTGCACCAAAAACCTCTTTAATAAATGCCGTGAATGCTGTAGCATCTTTGATAATGATATAGGGCATCACTTGTTGGTAATCTTCAGGTATATTCATGATTTAAAAAATTAAAAAAGTCAAAAAAAGTTTAGGCCTTGTCAAGCGTTTTAAACAACGGCCTTCCTCAGCATCTTTGATCAATATTCCTAACCGCTTTTTTGTCCTGCCCCTCACAGGTGACAGCAGGCATGTAGTAAAGTTAAGAAAGCTCTGAGTTCACACATATTACTTGCCCAAATGTTTTGAATAGTTCAAAAATTGCTATATTAGTATGATGCTGCCGGGCAATTAACAGGTACCCGACATTTTCCGGATCTCATTTCTTAAAACAGGAACAGACATTGAAACCAACCGATATTCAAAACCCGGAGTACTTCCACAAGGTTGTTGATTGCCAGTATGCCTGCCCGGCGCATACGCCAGTGCCGGAATACATCAGGCTCATCGCAGAAGGCAAGTACACGGAAGCTTACATGATCAACTGGGACTCGAATGTGTTTCCCGGTGTGCTGGGCCGCACCTGCGACCGGCCATGCGAGCCTGCATGCCGCAGGGGCCGTATAGAAGAAGAACCCGTAGCCATATGCAGGCTAAAGCGGGTAGCTGCAGACAATAAAGGGAACGTAAAACAACATATGCCGCAGGGGCCCTTTGCGCCCAATGGTAAAAAAATAGCACTCATAGGTGCAGGGCCTGCATCCCTCACCGTAGCGCGTGACCTAGCACCACTCGGCTACGAGATACACCTCTACGATGAACAGAAAAAAGGCGGTGGCTTCATGCGCAGCCAGATACCATCGTTCCGCCTTCCCGAGCGCGTGCTGGACGAAGAAGTAAATTATATTACCGATATGGGCATACACACCCATTACAACCAGTATGTAAGCAGCCTGAAGGAAATACTGGCTATGAACTACGATGCCGTGTTCGTTGGCTCAGGTGCGCCGCAAGGCCGCGACCTTCCTAAATTGGAAGGACGGCAGGAGGGTGACGCGAACATACACATAGGTATCAACTGGCTGGCCAGTGTAGCCTTTGAACACACCAGTAAAATAGGCAAAAAAGTAATAGTGCTGGGCGGTGGCAATACCGCGATGGATTGCTGCCGCACCAGCCGCAGGCTGGGTGGCGATGATGTAAAAGTGATCGTACGCAGTCCCTTTGCAGACATGAAAGCATCGCCATGGGAAAAGGAAGACGCGATGCATGAAGATATACCCATCATCGATAACCATGTGCCTAAATCGTTCGTGATAAAGAATGGTAAGCTGGCAGGGATGATGTTTGAGAAAGTGGAGGCCGTGTATGACGACAATGGCAAAAGGAAACTGGTTCCTACCGGGGAGCCCGATGCTTTTTATGAAGCAGATGATGTACTTGTGGCCATAGGACAGGAGAATAGCTTTCCCTGGATAGAGCGCGACCTCGGCATTGAATTCGACAAATGGGATATGCCTGTCGTCGACCCGATCACTTACTGCTCCACCAATAAAAAAGTATTTTTCGGCGGTGATGCCGCCTTCGGCCCCAAGAACGTGATAACGGCCGTAGCACATGGACACCAGGCCGCCATATCCATACACTTAAGTTGTGAAGGGCTGAGCATGATGGACCGCCCGGCCCCGCACGTGAACCTGGTGAGCCAGAAGATGGGCATACACGAATGGAGCTACGACAGCATGGTGGCCGACGACGAACGCTACATAGTGCCACAGGCCGATAAAAAGATAACGCTCAGCAACCGCATGCAGGAAGTGGAGCTGGGCTTCGACCCGCTTACCGGCTTTAAAGAAGCACAGCGATGCCTGAACTGTGATGTGCAAACCGTCTTTACAGAAAATAAATGCATAGAATGCGATGCCTGTATGGATGTATGCCCCACATCCTGTATCACATTTACAGTAAATGAAGAAGAAGATGCATTAAGAGCGCATACTAAAGTGCCTGCACACAATATGGAGCAGGACCTTTATGTATCGGATATATTACCAACCAAACGCGTAATGGTGAAGGACGAGAATGTATGCCTGCACTGCGGCCTGTGTGCCGAACGCTGCCCGACCTCAGCATGGGACATGAAAAAATTCTTTTATAACGTAACTAAAGCAGTTAATGCATGCCAGCAGGAAACAGCACTGTAAATGATTTCGTAGTAAGGTTCGCAAACGTAAACGGGACAGGGTCGGCAAGTGCAAATTTTCTCTTCACAAAGTCCATTTTCCGGATGGGTATTCCCGTAACCCCGAAGAATATTTTTCCATCCAACATACAGGGCCTGCCCACATGGTACGAAGTGCGTGTGAGCGAGAAAGGCTACCTGGGCCGCAGGGAAGGCATAGACCTGATGGTATGCGTGAACCCGCAGAGTATGATGCAGGATGTGAACAATGTAAAAGAGGGTGGCTACTTCCTGTATGACAGCACCAAGAAACTGCATGATGAATTCATACGCAGCGACATCAATTACATCGGCATACCGCTGATGGAAATGTGCAACAGGGAATTTACCGACCCCAGGCAAAGACAACTCTTCAAGAATATTATTTATGTAGGTGCGCTATGTGCCCTGCTGGATATTGAAGTGGCTGTATTTGAAGACCTCTTCAAAGAGCAATTCAAGGGTAAGGAAAAACTGGTGGCGCCTAATATGAAGGCCCTGCAAATGGGCATTGATTATACCAAAGAACATTTTAAATGCCCCTTGCCTATACGCGTGGAACGCCGCAACCTGTTGAAAGATGCTATAATGACTGATGGCAATTCGGCTTGCGGACTGGGCGCCGTATATGGTGGTGCGACTGTGGTAGCTTGGTATCCCATCACGCCGTCCACATCGGTTGCCGAGGCTTTTAATGACTATGCCGAGGAATACCGTGTGGACCCGCAAACAGGAAAAAAGAATTTTGCCATAGTACAGGCCGAGGACGAACTGGCCGCTATGGGTATGGTAATAGGTGCAGGCTGGAACGGTGCACGGGCATTTACCGCTACCAGCGGCCCCGGGGTATCGCTGATGAACGAGTTTTTAGGCTTGGCCTATTTTGCTGAAGTACCCGCCGTGCTCATAGACGTGCAGCGCGCAGGGCCATCTACAGGGATGCCTACCCGGGTGCAGCAATCAGACATTATGGAAGCTGCCTACGCATCGCATGGTGACACCAAACATATACTGGTAATACCCTCAACCCCCAAAGAATGCTTCGACATGACGGCTGAGGCGCTCGACCTCGCAGAGCAATTACAAACACCGGTCATGGTAATGACCGACCTCGACCTGGGGATGAACGACCATGTGTCGCCACCATTCGAATGGGACGACAACCGTATATACCACAGGGGCAAAGTACTTACCGCAGATTATTTGGAGAACATGCCGCGGTTCGGCCGCTACCTTGATGTGGATGGAGACGGTATACCCTACCGCACTTATCCCGGCACACACCCTACCAAAGGGGCCTTCTTTACACGAGGCACCTCGCGCGATGAATATGCCGTATATACCGAAGACGCAGCTGCCTACAAACGTAATATGGACCGCCTGGTGCTGAAGTGGGAAACTGCCAAAAAGATGGTACCCGCACCTGAAGTATACCAGCACAAGAATCACCAGGGGAATGGTATGCTCTTCTATGGCACATCAAAATATGCGGCCGAGGAAGCCATGGAACTGCTGAAAGAAGACGGGATACATCTTGATGCCATACGCATCAAATCATTCCCCTTCAATCATACCGTAGAACAATTCATTGCTACGCACGATAAGATATTTGTGGTAGAACAAAACCGTGATGCACAAATGCGCAGCCTGCTGATGATAGAACTGGGCATAAGCCCCGAAAAACTGGTGCCTGTACTCAACTACGATGGCATGCCCATAACCGCCGATGCCATAATGAAAGGGATCAAAAACAATTTAGTAAATAAGGTAAAAGAAGGACAATTGTCATGACATACGTTCGCCCGAAATTCCGCCACCCGGAGCTAAAAAAGAATAAACTTGGCTATACCCTGAGCTACTATGAGGGGGCCCTTTCCACACTGTGCGCCGGTTGTGGTCACGATTCTATAAGTGCAGGTATCGTGCAGGCTTGTTACGATCTCGATATTGAGCCCCACAAAGTCGCTAAATTGTCGGGGATAGGCTGTTCATCCAAAACACCGGCCTACTTCCTGAGCAATTCGCATGGCTTCAATTCTGTGCACGGGCGCATGCCGTCCGTGGCTACGGGGGCCAATCTTGCCAACAGGGAACTGAAATATATAGGTATATCCGGCGATGGTGATACCGCATCTATCGGCATGGGCCAGTTCGTACACGTCATCAGGCGTAACCTGAACATGCTGTATATAGTAATGAACAACGGTTGCTATGGCCTCACCAAAGGCCAGGACTCGGCCACTGCCGACGAAGGCTCTAAGAACAAGACCGGGCATGTGAACCTGTTCCAGTCCATAGACCTCGCCAGCCTGGCCATAGAACTGGGTGCAACATTTGTAGCCCAGAGCTTCTCTGGTGATAAGAAACAACTGGTACCGCTTATAAAAGCAGCCATGAAGCACCAGGGCTTTGCTTTTATCAACGTGATATCGCCCTGCGTTACCTTTAATAACAATGTGGGCTCCACAAAATCCTACGATTATGTGCGCGAACATGTAGAAGCAACAGGTACGGTGGACTTTGTGCCCGCTATGAAAGAGATAACTGCCGATTATGCCGAAGGCAATACCGAACATGTAGTATTGCACGATGGCTCAATGATAGAGCTGCACAAACTGGCACAGGGCTGGGACCCGCATAACCGTATATCGGCCATGAACGCGGTACATCATGCCAAGAGCAAGGGAGAGATACTCACCGGTCTGCTCTATATGGAGCATGAATCCAAAGACCTCCACGATATGCTGGGTACTACAGGTAAAGCCCTCAATACCCTTGGCAAAGATGTTTTATGCCCCGGATCGGCAAAGCTTAAAGAACTTAATGCATCTTTGCGCTGATAAAACAAAAAAGAAAAGATGAAGAACAAAATCCTGCCGGGCCTTTGCGCCCTATTACTATCCCTATTGTTTATAGTACCAGCATACGCACAAAAAAGCGACTTACGGTCATTTCTTACTAAAGAAGGCTATATAGCTATAAAGCTGAACAAGCTGCTCATCGGGCACCTGTATCTTGAAGGTACATTGAACGGCGTAAAAGGAAAATTCATCCTCGATTCAGGCGCAGGCGCTACCGTGATCGATGAGACCGTAAAAGATAAATTCAAGCTCAATACCGATAAAGGCGGCGATATCCCTGCCGCGGGTGCAGGCAGCGCCAGCCTGACCGCTAAGATGGTAGCAGGTAATACACTGGTCTTAGGCAACTACAAGCGCGGCGATTTCTCACTGGCCGTTATGAACCTCGACCATGTGAACAATGCACTCAAAGCAGTAGGTATTTCTCCTTTCGATGGAGTTATTGGTGCCGACATACTTTCATCGGGTAAAGCGGTGATCGATTATGCCACACTCACCTTGTACCTGCAAAATATTGCCCATTAATAAACGGACAAAATCGGCTTATTCACCACATAGATATGGTCACCTTATAACTGCTTTGTATATTTAATTACACTAAAGCATTTGTTATGAGAAAGAAGTTTTTTTTATTGAGTGCCACCTCATGTCTGCTCATCATCAATGCCTGTAAAAAAGATAACGCCTTACTTACCACCCCCCAACAAACAAACACCGACGCCGGCAAATCCCACGACAAGGATCACGGTGGCGGGGGCAACCAAAACAACCCTATGCCCAGCCTATATGACTTTATCACACCCAGCTATGTCGAAGCCTTTTTAACGCCGAACAACAACCCTGCCACCAATGAGGGCGTAGCCCTGGGCCGAAAGCTCTTCTATGAAAAGATGCTCAGCAACAACAGCACCATCAGCTGCGCATCATGCCACAAACAGGAGAAGGCCTTTTCCGATCCGCGCAGGTTCAGCCTGGGTACGGCAGGCAACCCCGGCAATCGTAATGCAATGGCCATTATCAACCCGGGGTGGAACACCACGCTGTTCTGGGAAGGCCGGCGCAGCACACTTGAGGAACAGGCGCACGATCCTGTTACCAATCCTGTAGAAATGGCAAACACATGGCCCGTGGCCGTGCAGCGCCTGCAACAAGACCCCCATTATCCCGATATGTTCGAAAAAGCATTCGGCACCAGGACAATAGACAGTACTTTGGTAGTGCAGGCTATCTCTCAATTCGAACGTACGTTCATTTCCTTCAATTCGCGCTTCGACCAGCAGGAGTTCCTGGGGCAGAATGTGTTCACGGCGCAGGAGGCCCGGGGTAGGGAACTGTTCTTTGGTACAGCAAGATGCTCCGGCTGTCATAAGTCGCCCCTTATGACAGATTTCGGTTTCCGCAATATAGGCCTCGATGCCATACCCGCCGACTCGGGCCGTATAACGGTAACACATCTTAGTACAGACTATGGCAAGTTCAAAACGCCCACGCTACGCAATATCGCCCTTACCGCGCCCTATATGCACGATGGGCGGTTCAGCACCCTCAGGCAGGTAGTTGATTTTTATACCGGGGGCGTGCAGGCCAATAGTCCTAATGTAGCCCAGGGCCTGGTCACCACACCCATACAGCTCAGCGACCACGAGAAGGAGGATCTCATAGCCTTCCTGGAAACACTAACGGACAATTCATTTGTAACGAACCCGGAACTTTCGAGACCCAACCCTTAACGGGCCTCGCCCTGCCCAAAAAGGCATATGAACCTCAGGGCGCAGGTATGGTTGTATTCATCCACACCCCAGCCTACAATGGCCCGTTCCTTGTTCCTGATGATGGTGATGGAATGCTGGTAACGGAAATTGATAAAAAGGCCCTTATATAACTGGTATGTCAACCCGGCTATGCCGTTTACATCGTTCTTATTGAAATAATATTTTTCAGGATCGATATAAACGCCATAGTCGGTTACCAGGTCTTCTTTCGATTTGATCAACCTGCTATAAGAGGCACCGATACTGCAATGCAGTTTATGATCGGTGAAAAAATTGAACAGCAGCGGCACCTCTACATAATTAAGGTCGAGGTAATATTTCTGGAAGTACTGTCCTACATATTGCGAATACGATTCGCTCACCGCCCTTGCGCCCTTCTGCGAATACAGGAGCTCCAGGCTCATGCCTACCTTGGTTGAGAACTGGGCATATACGCATGCGCCAATGTTAAGCCCGGCTTTGTTGTAGCCACCATAGCCGTCGCCATCCACCTGGCACATATTCATACCGCCCACCAGGCCCCCATAAAAAACATGGGGATCATCCTTGAAAAAGTGACTTTGGGCTGCCAGCTTACCTGAAGCAATAAAACAAAGTGCAATAAGAACTATAGTGCCCTTTCGAAACATGATACTATCCAAAATTACCACAATTAGAACGGAAAACTTTCACAATAATTGCAATTCGCGTATTTTCATTCAATACCAAATCATTGCCCGTCTTTGCGCCTGCTCCTTCTTACCGGCTTTTCGCTCATTTGCCTTGCATTGCATGCACAGAGCATGAGCGATGCGCTAAAGCTCTTTGAACAGGGGCAGCTAGATAGTGCCATAGCCATTTCAAAAAGATACACCCAAACAGAGCCCGGCGCCTACCAGGTGATCGGGCAGTCGCTGGTAAAGCAGGGAAAATATACCGAAGCCATCCCCTACCTCGAAAAAGGGAAAAATACCGTGAATGCCCGGCTTCGGTGCGGGCATGGTGCATGCACGACCTGGGTATCGCCTACTTTATGCGCGGTGCCTACGACCGTTCTAAAGAAAATCTCGATGCCTGTATCAATATGAATGCTACTATGAACTCCATCAAATCGGCCAACGGGGCTGAACTACTTTTCGGCTCCAGCGACCTTTACGATACATGGGCCCGGGAAGAAAGTCCTCATTTCGTATTCCACTTCCAGCACATACCGGGCAATGCCGACCTCTACATAGCGGCTAATGAGGCTGCATACGATTCCATCAATCGCTTTTTCAGGGCTGTACTGCCCAAAAAGATCGACTATTTCGTATGGGAAGACCTCATGCAAGCACAACGGTTGTTCCATCAGCCCCTGGCCTTCACCAAAACCGCGTTTTGCCTCACGCACACCAGCCTGGGCCATACGCGCGGCCACGAGATCACGCATAGCATCAGTATGTATGCTGCGAAGATCCGGCAACCCGATAAGCTCATATTTGAAGGCGTAGCCAGCTATTTCGATTTCTCGGGCCGCGACTGGATGCAGGAGCTTAAGAAGATCATTCCCCGCCAGTACAGGAACATAAGTATAAAGGATGTATGGCAAAACAGCGAACATGCCAGCGAATCGCTGCTCTACCCTTTAGGGGCCGTGCTTACAGGTGCTTTGATACAACAGTTCGGCCGCGACAAGTTCATTCAACTGCTCGCCGACCAGTCTTATGAGCATGCCCGGAAACTGTATGGCGATGAGCTGGATAAGCTCCTGGCAAAGCTGGAGCAGGAGATAGCACGCCGTTGAACGGCTTAAAATACCTGTGTGAAGCCCGCAAACACGAGCAGGATACCAACGGTAGTAAGCCCGTACAGCACAATAGCGAAACTGCTATGCGATAAAGAGAATGTTATGGTGCAGATACAGCTTACCAGGCAAATGAGGGCCCCTGTAAGGATGAGTGAAAGGCCCAGCACCCGCTTCTTTGAGTTGCGCAGCTTAGTTACTTCCTGTAATATTTCCCGGATAAAATGCTCATCGTGGCCTTGTGCGGCCAGTTCTTCTGCTACCTGTTGCCTGTTGTAGCCCTTTGCGAAAAGTGCCAGTACATGCCCGCTGATATCTTTAGTGTCTTTTATGCTTTCCATAAATTACTATTGATAAAATGAGGCATAGTCAAAATAGTAAAATATTTTGAACAAGCAAACCTTCCGCTAATGTATTTAGTTATCGCTGGGCTTTTCTTCAACAACAGCTTCACTTTTCTTTCGTCCGAAGCCGGGTATTTTCATCGTCATCTTCGGTGCACTCATCATGTGGTGGTGCACCAGGTAGTGGATCACCTTCTCCTCCAGCCAGTGGTGCAGGGGCAGCAGTATGGCTATCAGCACTATCTTGAAGGCCATGAACTTCCAGGGCTCACCATGGGTAAAGTCATGTATCTGGTGATCGGCGATCATGATAATGAACTCGAAGAAGAAGATAAAGGAGAAAAAGCCCAGTATCCGGATATAGGTAGGGTGTACCTTGAACGTGCCCAATGTGGCAAGCAGTATGAAGATACCGATAATGGCAATGACCATGGCCGTATATTGCAGGTTATAGCGCCGTTCGGTGGCCTTGCGGTCCATCTCGGCCCGCAGTTCCTGTTGCCGGGCCTCGTTCTCTACCTCTAGCTGCAGCATCTCTTCTCCTTTATTTATAGCAGCCTGCTTATCCGAATACATTTTGTTCAATCCCGCATAATGGTAGGCATCTTTCATATTCCCTTCCATATAGCTGAGTGAATCGAGGTAATGTGTGCTCTCTACCAGGTAGGGGAAATAATTGGCCGCAAGTGCATACTTATAAGCACTGTCGAATTTCTGTAGGGCCATTTGTTCATTATTGTGCCTGAGCAGGAATTCGCCATAGCGTTTATAGAAATTAGAAAGAGGTATATTACCTCCATTCCTGGTTTGCAGCCTTTTCTCAGCCATAGCATAATACATAGCTGCGGAATCTTGTTTACCGTTGGCCTCTAAAATGTAACCATTTAGACGATAATATAACGTTGTGTCTTCTTGTGCTAGCTGCTTATATTCTTCTGGATATTGTTTCTCATATAAATCTCTTAAATCAGAGAACAAAGCATTGTCAACCAAATATGTCCTGTATAATCCAAATGCAGTATTTTTTAATTGCTCACAATTATTATCCTTAGCGTATTTAATAATGGTTTTCGTCACATTTTCTGCCTGTAGTATTTCACCTTTGTGATACAAGATATCAGCCAGATTAATATTTAGATCCATTAATTTATTAGAGTCTGGGTGCTTTTGAGCATTTAATATATTGAACTGTTGTTTCTTATAAAGTAATGACTTATCATATTTTTTTAAAAAATAATAGAAGCTTGATAGCTTCTGGTAACAATCAAATTTCAGATCATTGCTGAGGTTTTTCTCTGCTATTAGCAATGCATCTGTATAATTTCTAAAAGCTTCAATTTTCTTATTTTCTAATTCTTTGCATCCACCCATTAACAGCATACATTGAGCTTTCAGCACATCATTATTTATTTGGCTAACATGATAATATGCTCGATTGACATTCTCAACAGCCGAATCAATATTATTGTTTACAATATATGCTCTAGTCAAACAGGCATAACTGCGATATAGCAATGTATTATCATTATTATTTTTCGCTATTTGAATGGTGTTTTTTGCTAATTGCAGTGCTTTTCTGCCTGATAAATAATGATAGTCAACTGAAAAATATGATTCACAAACTTGAAATAACAAGGTATCGTCTAGTACTGAATTTTCTACCGCAATATCATATAAAGAATCCCTTACTGTTTGTTTGTCTAATAGTAAATATTGGTAACCCAACTTTAAAAGTACATTTACCCTTTTAGCATTTGACTTACTCTCCGCATATTTAGCCCATAAACCATTTATATTATTGAAAATATTATTATCTGCCTTAGTACTTACACCTAAGAAAACACATATAAATAATAAAATCTTAGCTTGTTTGCTCATTTACCTTTACAAAATATTAATTAATTATAGTAAAGTTTACCAAATCCCTTGACAAAATATTTTAAAAACGTAAATTTATGAATTATTACGCTCATTTACACACAAAAACTGAACATGCTTTTATGAACAAGAAAATCGTATTCATTGCATCTGCCCTTATGTTGTTTGCCGCTACCGATAATACATGGGCAGCACCGCCAACCGGCGGCAGTAATTATCAAACCATAGATGCCGCAACAGCCCAGGCATATATGAACAATTACAAGAACAATGTACAAAACAAATTCGCAGAGTACTACACACTCGACCTCACACCCATTACCAATTATGTGAATGCCGGTGCTGCGGCCGTGCGTATGTACAATGGCCTGATGGCCGATGGCAGCAAAGTGGCCGTGATGGTACCGGTGGACGTGAATTATAACAACATAACCAATGGCAGCCAGATGGCGGCGATGAGCACTGTATGGATATGCCCGCCAAATTGCGATGTAACCAAAAGCGGTGCCACAGCAACCATGATGAGCACATCGAATGCACAGGCCGCTACTAACAATTACAATAATAATGGCAATTACGATAGCTACAATGCCTTCCTGATCTACCCCGCTGTGCTCAATGCCCTACGCAACGTAGGCACCACTTACTATCATGTATGCAATGGCATTATTACGGGTACAGGCCAGCGCTGCATCATCTATAGGGGTGTGAATGCCAGCGGTGGTGCCACCTACTATATCGAGGACTCCGGCAGTATGAGCAGCAGGGCATCAATGTAATGCATAGCTCATCATCAAATAATAAAGGCCCCAAAACGGGGCCTTTATTATTTGATTTATCACTGTTGCTTATTTGCTCATCTCGGCAAAGTATTTATGAAAATAAGGGATGGTCTCTATGCCCTTAAAATAATTGAATACATCATACTTCTCATTGGGCGAATGTATATTATCGTTATCGAGGCCAAAGCCCAGCAGCACGGTCTTGAGGCCCAGCACGCTCTCGAAGAGGGCTACAATAGGTATGCTGCCCCCTCCGCGCGTTGGTATCGGTGCTTTGCCAAACGAGGTTTCTACGGCTTTTGCCGCAGCCTTATAGGCTACGGAGTCGGTTGGTGTTACCACCGGTTCGCCACCATGCAGCGCGGTCACTTTTACGCTTACATAGTCCGGGGCTATACTTTCAAAATGTTTGGTGAACAGTTCTGCTGTCTCGTCCGATCCCTGTCCCGGTACCAGGCGCATCGATATCTTGGCGCTCGCCTTCGAGGGCAGCACCGTTTTGGCCCCCTCGCCCGTATAGCCGCCCCATATGCCGTTCACATCCAGCGTAGGGCGTGTGCCCGTGCGCTCCAGCGTGGTATAGCCTTTCTCGCCCCATACTTCTTTAATGCCCAGTTCCTGCTTATACTCACCCAGGTCAAAGGGGGCCTCGTTGAGCGCTTTGCGTTCGTCAGCGCTCATATCCTGTACCTTATCGTAAAAACCGGGGATGCTGATATGGTTGTTCTCATCGTGCAGCGAGGCGATCATTTGGCACAGTATGTTGATGGGATTGGCCACCGCACCGCCATAAACGCCGCTGTGCAGGTCGCGGTTTGGCCCTGTTACCTCTACCTCCATATAGGTAAGGCCGCGCAGCCCTGTCTCTATCGACGGGTGCTCCATGCTGATCATCGATGTGTCGGATACCAGCACGATATCGGCCTTCAGCTTCTCTTTATTCTCTTCCAGGAATTTACCCAGGTTCGCCGAGCCTACTTCTTCTTCCCCCTCTATCATCAGCTTCACATTGCAGGCTTGTGTGTTCGTTTTCGTCATCAGTTCCAGCGCCTTTACATGCATGAACATCTGGCCCTTATCGTCGCAGGCGCCGCGTGCATATATCTTCTCGTCCTTGATCACCGGCTCAAAGGGGCCGCTGTGCCATAGTTCCAGCGGGTCGGGCGGTTGCACATCATAATGGCCATATACCAATACAGTGGGCAGTGACGGATCAATTATCTTTTCGCCATATACTATGGGGTGGCCGCCCGTAGGGCATATCTCGGCCTTGTCGCAGCCTGCTTTAAGCATGTTTTCCTTTACTGCTTCCGCACAGCGCTGCATATCGGGCTTATGCTTGCTGTCTGCACTCACCGATGGTATACGCAGCAATTCAAAAAGTTCATCGAGAAACCTTTGTTTGTTCTGGGATAGATAATCGTTCCAAACTTGCATGATAAGAATATTTTAGACGCCAAATGTAAAAAGCTAAATTGACAATAGGCAAAAAGGGCTTGTTAATTTAAGGCTTTGGAGCCCTTATTATGCCCCCTTATTTTCAAATTTCAGCTTATGCAGCCTGCCCCGCCTGCGGTGCAACATACTGATCGGTACGCTTGTAAATGCATAAATGATACCCGAGAAAAAAGGCTGGGCGGGGAAAACTATAGCAATGGAAACAGATACCATACCTATTGCCAGGAACATTATATGCTGGTACATTACAGTAGTGGTTTCAAATACTTCGCTTTCCGTAAGCTCCAGTTCCTCTTTATTTACAAGCGCGTGCCGGTACATCAATGCCAGCATCAGGAATACTACGATATAGCCTGAGCCGTACACGATCATTAGTTTTGACATGTCGGTCACCGGCAGTTCCATCTTTTGCAGGAAGAGCATATCCACAAGTGTGTGCGCCAGGAACTTCAGCGGGTATACAAAAAACAGGACAATGAAAATAAGCCCCGCATTCAGCACATTGGTATATGCATCGAAAAGCCCGTAGCGGCGAAAGAACTGGTGCTGCAGGCCCCATATCCAAAACAAGAACATAAAGCCAAGCCCGAAGGGGATAAAACCGAAAAGGTCGTGCGTCAGCTCTTCGAAAGACTTGGGCACCTCCAGCGAAACGATCAGCAGGGTAACGGCAAAGGCAAAAACAGCATCTGTAAAAGCCTCTATACGCCCCACCTCGTGGCTGCGCCACCTGATACGGTCATTCTGTTGTTTCTTGCCCATTTTTACGTGCTGGCGGATCATAAAGCCTATTGTTTCTTACAAAATATAAAAACCACCGTAATATCCACTCCCGCCGCCCGCAAAATTTATTGAAAAGTTTACAGGCTAAATGATTCCTGTAATGTAAACACTTATATTAATTCGTATCTTTACATGACGCAGTATACATTTTCATTCCTATAGCCATAAGTCATACTATACCCGGCTAATACGTTCAGGAAGTTTTTCACTTAATAATAGTATTGAACCATTCTTAACCAAATAAAAATAGAGGGCTATGAAAAGAAAACTTTTACTCGTTACAATTGCAGTGATTACCCCCTTGATGCTTTTTGCATGGGGCGAGGATGTTAACGTAAATAATGTTGCCTCACAGCATCAGCTTGCCGGCGATATAGATGTGGCCTTCAATGGCTGGACCTACGTTGCTTATACCTTCGATAGCGGCATTACTATACGCGAGACACGCGATCATGGTAATACCTGGACCACGGTAGATTCTTATTATTATGCGGGCAGCACCTATCCGCAGGTAAGGATAGCCGTAGCCGGTACCGATACCAATAACCTCAGGCTATATGTTGCCAGTGTCAACCAAAAACCTTCGGTACCTACGTATACTGTCTTCGTAGATCAGTATAATGCCACTACCCATGCATTCATACACGAATACCAGGAAGTATCCGCAACCAAAATATACAACATAGATGTGGCTACCGATTACAAATACCCGGCAGTGGCAGCCTCACCATATAGTGTGGATATTGTTTTCACCAAAACCACAGCATCGAAAGACTCATTGATATCACTCGTATCCCTCGATGGTGGCACCACATATACCAACCGGCAGGCTATCGCTAACTCCTCTGCCTATTATCGCAATGTATCCGTAGCCTATGGGCGAAGCGCCAGTGCATCCAACGGGCGCTATTTCGTAGCATGGGATGAATATGCTACTTCAACCGCTCCATATGGCCACATATACACTTCGCGCAATGTTAGTAATGTAAATGACCCATTCATCCCACAGGTCAATATCGACTCGCTCGATGTCGGTACCCTGGGCTATGTATCCAATCCCAGTATCGCTGTATCGGTAACCGCCGCCGATAACGACAGTAGCGGCCCCACGGCGGTCATTTTGCTGGAAAGGGCCTTTAACGGCAACACATCCGATCTTGACATCCTCGGTTTTCACAACAACCGGGCACATTACACATCATACTGGAGCAGGCTGGATGTGGACAATACCACAAACAACTGTAAACAACCATGCATCGCTTTCGACAGTGTTTACAATAATTTTCTTGTCACCTATTTCGATACCAATGCACATGTGCTTCCTTATGTAGTGAACAACTGGAACTTAGCTAACCCCAGTACATGGGGAGTGGTCCGGAATAATTATGCCGATGATTCCGCATCATTGGTCGCACCCTGGCCAAGGCTGGAGATAGACCCCACATTTACAATGGCATCATTCACATGGTCGCATCCCGTAGCGGGCAATAGCCTGCAGTTGTTCGATGGTGAATACCGTACCCCCAGGCCGGTCATTACATCACTCAGCCCCAACAATGCCTATGCCGGCGACCCCGGTTTCACACTCACGGTCAATGGCTATGATTTTGTCAATAATTCCACCATCATATGGGATGCCACAGCATTGACCACCACTTATGTAAGCAGCACACAGCTTACCGGCCCCGTTACTGCGGCCATGATTGCCAATTACGGCAATATACCCGTAACCGTAGTTAATCCAACTACCCTTGGCGGTGGTACATCAAATGCCGATACTTTCCACATACTCTTTAACCTGGCCGTCAATAGCCTTACAGGCACCTACAATACCGTCAGCCTCTTCCCCAACCCCGCCAGCGATCACATCGATATTTCCTACTCTTTTACAACAAAAGACATGCTGGAAATAGTACTATATGACATGACGGGCAAAGCAGTGAGCACATTGCTGCCTGCAAATACAGTATCGGGCAATAATACCATACGGGTAAATATCGCCGACCTGCCGCAGGGTATATATGACGCTGTCATCAGGAATGGCGCTAAAACCTCTGTCAGTAAAATAGTGGTGAACCATTAAGAATTTTAGGTATTTCATCTTTAAAAGGGCTGTTTTTAATAAAAACAGCCCTTTTTTCCACTTTTATATCGCCTCCCTATATTTCGCCCAGCCAACTAATTAATATATTTTTATGTAACTTTGCACACTTTTAAACAACAGTTCCAGCATATGAAGTTGTCGCAATTCAAGTTCGATCTACCGTTAAATCTAATAGCGCAACACCCCGCAAAATCTCGTGAAGAAAGCCGCCTGATGATCGTACACCGCGACACAGGGAAAATAGAGCACAAAACCTTCAAAGATATCCTGGGTTACTTCAACGACAAGGATGTGATGGTCGTGAACAATACAAAAGTGTTCCCGGCACGCCTCTATGGCCGTAAAGAAAAGACCGGCGCCAAGATCGAAGTGTTCCTGCTGCGTGAGCTGAACAAACCCAATCGTCTTTGGGACGTGATTGTTGACCCTGCCCGTAAGATACGCGTAGGCAACAAACTATACTTTGGTGAGAACGACGAACTGATCGCCGAAGTGATAGACAACACCACATCTCGCGGTCGCACCATCCGTTTCCTTTTCGATGGCGATGACGCACAGTTTCGCGCTATGCTCGAAACACTGGGCGAAACACCCTTGCCCAAATACATAAAACGCAAACCCGACGAAGAAGATAAAGAACGCTACCAGACCGTATATGCCAAACACGAAGGCGCAGTTGCAGCACCTACTGCAGGCCTGCACTTCAGCCGCGAGCTCATAAAGCGGCTCGAGATCGTTGGGGTCCGCTTTGCAGAAGTCACTTTACATACCGGCCTGGGCACCTTCCGCCCCATTGAGGTGGAAGACCTCTCCAAGCACAAAATGGATGCAGAATATTTCAAAGTAGATGATTATGCAGCCAAAGTAGTGAACAAGGCCAAGGCCGAAGGACATAACATATGCTCCATAGGCACCACAACCATGCGCGCCATAGAAAGCTCCGTTACCGCACAAGGCCTGCTGAAGCCCGAGGAAGGCTGGACCAACCTGTTCATTCATCCGCCTCACGAGTTCTCTATCGCCAACTCACTGGTAACAAATTTCCATTTGCCCAAAACGAGCCTGCTCATCATGGTTTGCGCGTTTGCAGGTTACGATCTTGCCATGCACGCATACCAGACAGCTATTAAAGAAAAATATCGCTTCTTTAGCTATGGTGACGCTATGCTGGTATTGTAATAAACAATACTTTAGCACACAATATCCACATAATAAAAAACGTTTTATACAGCGTACGTCTTTTTTACGTACGCTGTTGTATTTTTGATCACATACATATGCAACAGCAAATTCAAAACATACTCCGTGCATCCATCGATACCAAGCAAAAAGTTCTTAACGATGAGCAACTGCTAAATACCATTGAGGAGGTAACCAAAGCGATCGTCAACGCTTTCAAAAACGGCAATAAAGTGCTCTTTTGCGGTAATGGCGGCAGTGCGGCCGATGCCCAGCACCTGGCTGCCGAATTCAGCGGCCGTTTTTACTCCGACAGGAATCCCTTACCATCCGAAGCTTTGCATTGCAATACTTCGTATATAACTGCAGTGGCAAACGATTATGGCTATGAATACGTCTATAGTAGAATAATAAAAGGGGTTGGGAGAGCCGGTGATATATTAGTAGGGCTCAGCACATCGGGCAATTCTGTTAATATTATTAACGCGCAGGAAGAAGCAAAAAAAATTGGTATGATTAATGTATCTCTTACAGGAGAGACAGGAGGAAAGATGAAAGCGTTATCAGACTACCTGGTCAATGTACCAAGCACCGATACGCCAAGGATACAGGAATCGCATATTACGATAGGTCATATCATTTGCCAGTTAGTAGAAGAACAATTATTTTGATCACATTTAGAACTGAAGAAAGATGAACCCTTTTGATAAGATACAAGGACAGGCAGACAAGAGCTGGACATTATTCCTCGACAGGGACGGAGTAATAAACGTAGAAACAGTAGGCTCATACATCACATCCTGGGATGAATTCAAATTCACCGAAGGAGCACTTGAAGCGTTGCAGATACTTAACGATGTTTTCGGCACCATAGTAGTTGTGACCAACCAGCGTGGCGTAGGCAGGGGTATAATGACCCTCAACTCGCTCAAAGAGATCAGCACCAATATGACCGATACCATTACAGCAGGCGGGGGCCGTATCGATAAGATATATTCCTGCACCGCGGTATCAGATGACGATCACAATAGGAAGCCTAATACTGGCATGGCCATCCAGGCTAAAGAGGATTTTCCCAATATCGACTTTAAAAAGAGCGTAATAGTAGGTAATAGCCTGAGCGACATGGAATTTGGTAAAAGACTGGCCATGCACACCGTCTTCCTTACCACCAAGCACGAACCTTTCAGCCTGCCGCACGACCTGATCGACCAGCAGCACAGCTCGCTGCTGCAATGGGCCCAAGCCTTGGCTGGCGCTGCCGTACCGGGCTGATACTTGCAATACAAATGCAATACAAAACAGATGAAAATTTCACCACATCTGTCAGCAATATTAAACACATTAAAAACGAACGTTACATAACGTTCGTTTTTCACTAAAAAGCCCTCCGGATAAGTACAGTTTTTTTATTTTCTGAAAATTGCTCAGGAATAAATTTTTTTATTACCTTTGCAGTCCTTTTAAATATGGCTAAACAGTCTTTAATCAAACAAGACGGGACAATCGTTGAAGCTTTATCAAACGCCATGTTTCGTGTACGACTCGAAAACGGGCATGAGATACTGGCCACAATATCAGGAAAAATGCGGATGCACTACATACGTATATTACCTGGCGATAAAGTTGGTGTAGAGATGAGTCCCTATGATCTAAGTCGGGGCCGTATCATTTATAGATATAAATAAATTAATAAAGCATAAAGACTCATGAAGGTCAGAGCATCTATCAAGAAGCGCAGCGCAGATTGCAAGATAGTACGCCGCAAAGGCAGGTTGTACATCATCAACAAAAAGAACCCTCGGTTTAAACAACGCCAGGGCTAAACATTTTTTTTAAATTTAAAATCTTAAATACTCAATATTAATGGCTCGTATAGCTGGTATTGATCTTCCGAAGAACAAACGTGGTGAGATAGCACTTACCTATATTTATGGTATTGGCCCAAGCACAGCCCAATACATCCTTTCCAAATCCGGCATCGACTATAACAAGAAAGCTGCCGACTGGAATGATGATGAGTTGTCTGCCATCCGTAACATCATCACCAATGAGTTCAAAGTAGAAGGTCAGCTGCGTTCTGAAGTGCAGATGAACATCAAACGCCTTTTGGATATTGCCTGTTACCGTGGGCTCCGTCATCGTAAGGGTTTACCCGTACGCGGACAGCGCACCCGTACCAACAGCCGTACCCGTAAAGGTAAGCGCAAGACAGTAGCAGGTAAAAAGAAAGCACCTAAGAAATAATATCCGGGCCACCGCCGGATCCGTTGAGGTGCAGCGGGGAGGGGTGGCAAGGGGCCGTGTAACAGCGGCTTTAATGTTTTTTGAACACCTTTATTTAACAACAACATGGCTAAAGCACAATCATCTGCCAAAAACGCTGCTAAAAAGCGCGTAGTAAAAGTTGATCCGCACGGAGATGTGCATATCAACGCAAGCTTTAACAACATCATCATCAGCATCACCAACAAGAGCGGCCAGGTTATCTCTTGGTCTTCTGCCGGTAAAATGGGCTTCCGTGGTTCTAAAAAGAACACACCATATGCTGCACAGACTGCTTCGCAGGACTGTGGTAAAGTAGCTGCCGATGCAGGCGTTAAAAGGGTTGATGTGTTTGTAAAAGGCCCCGGCTCAGGCCGCGAAAGCGCCATACGCGCTTTGGGCAGTGTAGGTATAGAAGTTACTTCTATCAAAGATGTGACCCCTTTACCCCACAATGGTTGCCGTCCGCCTAAGAAGCGTAGGGTATAACCAACGGCTGCAGTTGCAGCCACTAGTATAAAGTAAATTATTTTTTTAATTATATACTGTTCCGGATCGGGTTTTACGATTTTTAAATGAGACGGGGCAGTTAAAACAAAAATCGTCATGGCACGTTATACAGGACCAAAAAACAGGATATGCCGCATATTCGGCGAACCGATCCTCGGCTCAGGTAAGAACCTGGGGAAAAACAGCAACCCTCCGGGACAACACGGCCCGTCGAAGAGGCGCAAAACACAGAGCGAATACGCTATACAGCTCAAAGAAAAGCAAAAAGCGAAATACACTTACTGTGTGCTGGAAAAGCAATTCCGTAATACATACGTTGAAGCATCACGCATGAAGGGTGCTACCGGCGAAAACCTGATCAAACTGCTCGAAGCACGTTTGGACAATACGGTTTACCGTATGGGCATCGCCCCTACCCGCCCGGCAGCACGCCAGCTGGTATCGCACAAGCATATCATGGTTAATGGCGAAGTGGTGAATATCCCCTCTTTCAGGCTGAAGGCAGGTGATCTTATAGAGCTGAAGCCCAAAAGCAAGGCCAACACTACCGTTACCGGCATGATTCGTGGCAAAGGCCAGAGGATTAACTGGGTAGAATGGAATGAAAAGGATATGAAAGGTACTTACCTTGCACATCCTGAGCGCGACAATGTTCCGGAAAACATTAAGGAACAGCTGATCGTCGAATTGTACTCTAAATAGTAAAAAGGCTTTAGTAGAAAGGATAAAGACATTTATTACAGCTTTCTACTTTCGACTATTGACTTACGACTAATAAATTAAAACAAAAAAATCTCAATATGGCCATATTGAATTTCCAAAAACCGGATAAAATTGTTCTTCAGAAAGCAACTGATTTTGAAGCTCAGTTCGAATTCCGCCCGCTGGAACCCGGTTACGGCGTTACCATTGGTAACGCACTGCGCCGTGTTCTGCTTTCATCACTTGAAGGCTACGCCATCACTGCTATCAAAATAGCCGGTGCCGACCACGAATTTGCTACCATCAAAGGCGTGCTCGAAGACGTAACCGAAATAATCCTGAACCTGAAACAGGTACGCCTGAAAAAATCTGTCGAAGGCGACCCTGCCTCCGATAGGGTTGAACTTAATATAAAAGGTAAAGAGACCTTTACTGCCGGTATGATAGGCGAAGCATTACCCAGCTTTGAAGTAATGAACCCCGAACTGGTTATCTGCAGCATGGAGCCTGGTACTACCTTCCAGATCGAACTGCACATAGGCAAAGGCCGTGGTTATGTTCCTGCCGAAGAGAACCGCCCCAAAGACGGCACTACAGGCATGATAGCCATCGACTCTATCTACACGCCCATCAAAAACGTAAAATACAGCATTGAAAATACCCGCGTTGAGCAGCGCACCGACTTCGAAAAGCTCATCATGGAAGTAGCTACCGATGGTACCATACATCCTGAAGAAGCTGTAAAAGAAGCATCACGCATACTCATCCAGCACCTGATGATCATCACCGATGAGAATATCTCCCTGGATACAAAACGCGAAGAAAAAGAAGCAGTAGTGGACGAAGAAACACTGCAACTGCGCAAAGTATTGAATACCCCGCTCGAAGACCTGGAACTTTCTGTACGTGCATTCAATTGCCTGAAAGCTGCCAAGATCAATTCACTGAGCGAACTGGTACAATATACACAGGAAGAACTGATGAAATTCCGCAATTTCGGCCAGAAATCACTCTCTGAGATCGAGCAGGTACTTGGCGAACGCGGCCTGCACTTCGGTATGGACATCAGCAAATACCACAGGAGCGAAGATTAATAAAACTAAAGTCAAAATTCAAAAGCTAAGACAGCGTTTGAATTTTGATTTTTTACTTTTTGAATTATATAACGTACCTCATAATTCCTGACACGGTATGAGGGAATAAAAAACAAACGTCATGCGTCACGGAGACAAGATCAAAAATTTAGGGCGTACTGCTTCACATCGTGCAGCCTTATTGTCCAACCTCACTTGCCAGCTTATAGAGCACAAGCGTATCACAACCACGCTTGCAAAAGCCAAATCGCTGCGTGTATATGCTGAGCCGCTTATTACCCGCGCTAAGAGCGATAGTATGCACAACCGTCGTATAGTATTCAGCTACCTGCAGGATAAAGAAGCGATCAAAGAACTGTTCGGTGTTATTGGTGATAAAGTTGCTAACCGCCCCGGTGGCTACACACGTATTATCAAGCTGCCCCGCCGAATGGGCGATGCTGCCGATATGGCGATGATAGAACTGGTTGATTTCAACGAGATCTACAGCAAAGACACTAAGGATAGCGCAGCTAAGAAAACACGCCGCAGTCGCCGCAGCACGCCTAAAAAGGCCGAAGCCGCTACTCCTGCAGCCAGCCCCGTTGCTGAAGCACCTGTAGCAGAAGAAACTGCTCCTGGAGCACCTGCTACTGAAGCAACTGAAAATACGGAAACACCTGCTGCCGAGGCTAATGAAGATCCAAATGCATAATTAACGATATAGAGTAAAATAAAAATGGCTGCCTAATGGCAGCCATTTTTATTTTACTCTGGCCGGAGTAACATTCAGTTAATAATGCGAGGCTAATTTCATCTTATGAAACGCACCGCACTTATTATGTTGTCCATAACAGCATTGGCAGCTTGTACACATAAACCCGGAGCCATCGTAGCCCCGGCGACCATTGATAGCAGCAATATTTGCGATACACTCAATACCAGCTATACAAAAGACATACGGCCTGTCTTCAATAATAATTGCTATTCCTGTCACGGTACTGCCGTAGTGGGTGATGAAGGGCTTGATCTTGAGGATTCCGCCTCTTTAAAGCAGTATCTCGAATATGATTTCCTGGGCGATGGTGTATACGGATCAAAATTGTACCACTGCCTCACCCATAGCCACTACGCACAGGCAATGCCGCCAGATTATACCCTCGACAGCTGCTCCCTCCAAAAAATAAAACATTGGTTGAGTATTGGCGCGCCAATGTAATTATATCAAAAATGCCCCGCTGGGGCATTTTTGATATAAACTAATTCGTTCGCTTATTAATATTTGGGTACGTAGAATTCTCCATTGGTGATCTGTCGCACATCTGTAAAGTCAAGTACAGGTATGGTCTTATAAAGGGTAGCAGAGAAGGTACCCCTGAAACGGCCGCTTTCTGTGCCTTTCAGGTTTACATAACCCTGACCGCTGCCGCCGGTTGTGATCTTCCCGTTATACAAGGTATATACTGAATGGTTATTGGTATCCATTACCCCGTAATAAATATCATTGGTCAGAGAATCGAAAATAAAGTAGTTACCTGTTACACCCGCATAGGGGGTAAGTGTAGCACCGATGAACTCCGCAGTATGGGCATTGTCATATTTTATACCCTGGAACATAGCCACCGAAGGAACAGAATCGGTCCAGCCGGCTACAGAATCAAATGTGCGCAGCGAGCCGTCTATTTCGGCCTGTATCCTGCCAAAAGGAATAGTAACACCTGTTTCCGGGTTTAGCGGGTTAAAATAATCCTGGTTTTTGTCAGGATTAGCATTATAATCACCATTATTACAGGCCATGAATGTAACACTCAGCCCCGCAACGAACACAGCTGCAAGAAAAACTTTTTTCATAATTACGTTTTACGCAGTATAAAGATAATAAGCGTAGCTATAATACAAAATATTATTTTCAAAAATCGGTTGACATTCAAGGCATTTTCATAGGCTTTTATTACTAAAAATTCATAAAATAGCACATTTTCGAGCGGTATCTATGAACTTTGCATCCCTTACACTAATTATGCTAAATATTCCCGGCTGTCCATGTACTACATGTCCTGTATATACCGAAGTCTGAAACCTGCCCTTACCCTCCTTGCCTTTATGCTGGCGGGCACTGCGCTTGCACAACAAGGCCTTAGCGGCCTGGTTATAGATGCTGCTACAAAGCAGGTACTGCCTTTTGCTACTGTTAAATTGGGCAATACCGGCCGGGGTACGGTCACAAACCTTGACGGAAAATTTGATATAAACAATACCGCAGGGGCCGATTATCTTGAAATATCCTATCTCGGCTACCAGCCAAAGAAGATCCCCCTGCCCCTGCATGAAAAGGAAACTACTATAGGCCTGAGCCCGGCCAGCGGTACACTTAATGAAGTGGTGATAAAACCTCCCTATGAGAAAATGCGCCGCATACTGAATAGTGCGATAGCGAACAGGGACAGGAATAACCCCGAAAAGTACGACTGGTATCAATGCCGGATGTACTATAAAATGATTGCTGATGTAACTGTGCCCGACTCTGTGCTGGAAAAAGATACCACTGCCGATGCCCGGGAATTCAAAGCCATGATGGACAGCCAGCACCTGCTCATGTCTGAGACTTACAGCACACGTACATGGAAGAAACCCCAGCATCTGCAGGAAGAGGTGACCGGTAGCAGGCTATCCGGATTTAAAAAATCCATGTTTACAAATATGGCTACGGATATGCTGCCCTTTCATGCCTATAGCGACTACATACGCCTGAACGGGAAGGATTATCACAACCCGGTAAGTAAGGGATTTTTCCAGCACTACGATTTCAACCTTGATGACGAGATCATGCAGGGTGCTGATACGCTATGGATCCTCAGCTTCCGTCCGCAGAAGGGATATGATGAATTGCGCGGCAGGGTCTATATCAATTCCGGTGGCTATGCTATTGCTTACCTGCTGGCCAGTGCGTACGACAAGCAATTAAATCGCTCCATACGCATAGAGCAGCAATACAAAAAAACAGCAGGCAAATGGTTTCCCGAAGAATTGAACTACATCCTGCGTTACCAGTTAAAAAGCGACAAAGATGTTTATGACATCCTGATGAAGGGCAATACCAGCATCGACTCGGTTAGCTATAATGAGGATAAACATTTCCGCTTCGATAAAGTGCATACTATAAAACTGGAACCGGATGCTGATGAGCTAAGCAATGCACAATGGGACGCATTAAGACCTGTAGCGCTCGACAGGAAAGAACAGCGCACCTATGTCTATATGGACAGTCTTATAACCGCTGCACACATCGATAAATACCTGCATTATATCAGCAAACTGCCTGAGGGCAAAGTGCCTGTAGGCCCGGTGGACCTGGACCTGGGACGTATCTACAGCTACAATAAATATGAAAAAAGCAGGCTGGGCCTTGGCCTTCAAACCAATGAAAAAGTACTGAAATGGGGCTCTGTGGGTGGCTGGTTTGGCTATGGCTTTGGCGATAAGGCATGGAAATACGGTGGCTTCGCCGAAGTTTATTTTGATCCTTATAAAGAATTTACATTCCGCTTCTTTTACAACAATGATCTGCGCGATCCCGGGCGCATAGACCTGAACCACGATCTCGACAGGAACTACCTGCGCATGTACCTCATGAGCCGCGTGGATAAAGTAGAGACCGATGGTGGGATACTGAAAAAACGTTTTGGTTACTGGACAGGTGAATTTGCAGCATACCGCGAAAAGATAACGCCTTTGTATCCCTATGCCTTTCACACCGATGGTACAGATTACAGCAACTTCACAGCGCGCGAAGGTTCCGTCAAGCTGCGCTATGCCTATGCCGAACGCAGTGCCCCTGCCTTCGGCCACTATTACCGCACAGGCACCAAATATCCAATCTGCTATCTGCGCTTCACTGCTGGCCTGCTCGACTATGGTGCACAACAGTCCAGGTACCTGCAGGCAATAGGCGCAGTAATGTACCATAAGCACATCAACCGCATTGGTTTTGAGCACATACTTGCAGAAGGTGGCATATCACGCAGTGACAAGCCCCTGCCCCTAAGCAAAATGTTCGCAGGCAATGGCTACAGGTATGGTAAAGACTTGTCGATATACGCCTTTGGCGGCCTCCTTACAATGTATCCCTACGATTATTACAGCGATGCCTTTGTGAGTTTGATATGGCGGCACGATTTCGATTGGAGGTTGTTCAAAGCAGATATCAATTCCGCCGGCATGGGCTTCGACCCTTATATAAGCCTTGGCTACAACATGCTCTACGGTACCATGCAGCACCCCGAAGTACACAAGTATGTGCCCTTTTCCGTACCCAATACCGTATACAATGAAACCGGGCTGATGCTTAATGACATATTGCGCTACAGGTACCTGAACCTGTATTACCTTACCTTCAACATAGGCTATTTCTATCACTGGACACCAGTATTTGATGCCGCTAAGAACGGACGCTTTGTGTTCGGCATTGGTGTTGAATTATAAAAAGCCTATAAAGTGCTTTTCAAATTCAGTTCATCCATCTGCTTGTCGTCAATGGCCGATGGCGCATCCAGCATCACATCGCGTCCTGCATTGTTCTTGGGGAAGGCCATGAAATCACGTATGGTTTCTTGTCCGCCCAGTAATGCACAAAGCCTGTCGAAGCCGAAGGCAATGCCCCCGTGTGGTGGCGCGCCATATTCGAAAGCGCCTAAAAGGAATCCGAATTTTTCCTGTGCTTCCTCCTTGTCCATACCCAGTGCAGCGAACATTTTCTCCTGCAGGTCTCTTTGGAAGATACGAATGGACCCCCCACCTATTTCCGTACCGTTCAGTACTATGTCATAGGCATTGGCCTTTATCTCGCCAAAGCGTTCAGGTATATTCATGAGCTCAGTTTGCTCGGGCTTGGGCGCTGTAAAAGGATGATGCCTCGCCACCCAGCGGTCTTCTTCCTCGTCGTGTTCAAAAAGCGGGAAATCTACGACCCAAAGAGGTTTGTAATTATCCGGATCACGCAGGCCCAGGCGGTTGCCCATCTCCAGGCGCAGCTCGCTCATGGCTTTACGCGTGCGTGTTTCAGCACCGGCCAGTATCAATATAAGATCCCCGCTGCCAGCACCGCAGAACGTAGCCAGGTCCTTAAGCTTATCTTCACTGAAGAATTTATCTACACTACTCTTATAACTGCCGTCAGCGTTGCACTTTACATTCACTACCCCGCTCATGCCTATCTGCGGGCGCTTTACCCATTCGGTCAGCTCGTCTATTTGCTTACGTGTATATTCACTGCTGTTCGGCACACAGATAGCCAAAATGGTCTCTGCCTCCTTGAACACTTTAAAGTCTGTATCATTAAGCACTTCCCAATGCACTGTGTCATTTGCCTTCAGGTTTTGCAGCTTCATTTCAAAACGCAGGTCAGGCTTATCATTACCATAATGCCACATAGCATCTTCCCAGGTCATACGGGGGAATGCTTCAGTCATCTCTACGCCCTTCACATCTTTGAACACAGCTTTGAAAAGGCCTTCAAAGGTCTGCAGGATATCCTCCTGTTCTACAAAGCTCATCTCGCAGTCCACCTGTGTGAACTCCGGCTGCCTGTCGGCACGAAGGTCTTCATCACGGAAGCATTTTACGATCTGGTAATAACGGTCATAACCGCTTACCATCAGCAATTGCTTAAAGGTTTGGGGGCTCTGGGGTAAAGCATAGAACTGCCCGGGGTTCATCCTCGAGGGCACCACGAAATCCCTTGCACCTTCCGGTGTAGACTTTATCAGGTAGGGCGTTTCTATATCCCAGAAGCCTTGTGTGTCCAGGTAATTACGTACCGAGCGGTTTACCTTGTAGCGCAATTCGAGATTACGTTTCAAAGTAGGTCGGCGCAGGTCCAGGTAGCGGAATTTCATGCGCAGGTCCTCACCCCCATCTGTATCTTCTTCTATAGTGAATGGTGGTGTACTGGCTACATTCATGATCGCGAAATCGCTCACCTCTATCTCTATATCCCCCGTTGGTATCTTATTATTCTTGCTGGTGCGTTCTATAACCTTGCCCCTTACCTGCAATACGTATTCACGGCCTATAGGCGTTTCGTCGAGGCGTGGATTAAGGGTCTCGTTAAAATATAACTGGGTAATGCCATAACGGTCGCGCAGGTCGGTGAAGGTAATGCTGCCGAATTTGCGCACGGTCTGCACCCAGCCGGCAAGAGTGACCTCTGTGCCTGCATCTGCTAAACGCAATTCGCCGCAGGTATGTGTACGATACATAAAAATGATTTGAAAACGGCTGCAAGATAAGCCGATTTATTGACTGGACAGGTTTTACCAGCAGCTGATTTTAATGTCTTATATTACGTATGGCCATTATAAAGCAGGGTACTACGTGGCACGGTTTTACAAATAAATAAATATGGCCCTTAAAAAAAAGCATAAAGTCCTGCGCATTGTGCTGGTAGCATTACTGGTGCTGCTATTGGCAGGCGCAGGTTTTGCCATATGGTTCTCACGCCATTATGTGGGTATCCTCAGGAAGAATATACCCGTATGGGTGTATAATGCTACTGATGGCGTGTACCGCACATCAGTACAGGATATATATATAAACCTGCTTACACACAGGGTAACGGTTACAGGCATCAGGTTGCAGGCCGATACTAACCGGATAAATGAGCTAAAGGCTTATGGCCAGGCGCCCGCCACCTTCTTTGATATCACCATACCAAGGGTGCAGGTATGGGGCCTGCTCTGGGAAGATATGGTGACCAATAAGCAACTTAGTTGCAAAACCATTAAGATATGGCAGCCGGATGTAAAGGTGACCTACAAACAGGCACTGGCAGACAGCAGTGCCAAACATGACCCGGCAACCGAAAATGACAGCACAAAGAGCAAAGCCGTTGAGGCGATGAGTGCAGGGCAAATAATAATAGCCCAGCCCCGGCTGACCTACGAACATAGCGACAGTACCGGTACCTTAAAACTGCACACCACCGGGGGAAATATCGTGTTGAACGACTGGAAATATGATACCGAAAAGCCTAAAGACAGCAGCCGCTTCTTTTATGCAAAGAGTGCCCTCATAGATATTGACAGTATACACTATGGCAAAGAGCATTTCCTTTACGATATTACCACTACCCTCCTCCACTTCAACAGCGACAGCAACAGGCTTTCGTTCCGGCACTTTGCGTTGAAGCCCAATGTCAGTAAGGCCGAGTTCTACAAGATCATGGGCATGCAGCACGATATGTTCATGCTTTCGCTGCCTGCTGTAACGATCGACAGCCTGGGCTGGAAGGGCTTTATCAATGATAAGGTGCTGGCCGCTACCTCTGTGCAACTCAATGACCCTGTGCTGGAAGATTACTTTACCAGACTGGCACCGCCTAACACGCAAAGCAAACTCGGCAAGTATCCAAATCAATTGCTTGAGAATATGAAGCTGAAGGTGGACATCAGGAGAATAGGGATAAAGAACGGACATGTGCAATATACCGAGGTGAATGAAAAAACCAAGCTGGCCGGCGTGCTGCACTTTGATGGTATAAATGGTAGTGTAAGCAATGCTACCAACCTGCCTGAACGCATAACGAAGAATGAACGCTGTATCATAAAGTTGAATGGACAGTTCATGAAGAGCAGCCCTATATCAGCCATCTTCAACTTCTCGCTTACCGACCCTGACGGGGCCTTTACGGTGGACGGGCAACTTAAAGACCTGGACGCTGCACAGATAAACCCTGTGGCCAAAGCCCTTGCCGTTACCGAGATAAAGTCGGTACACATAAGTAAGCTGGACCTGCATGTGAGCGGTAATGAAAGCCACGGCAATGGTACAGTGACCATGCTTTATCACAAGCTAAAGGTAGCACCGCAAAATGTGGATGATCCTAAAAAGCTCAGCGACAAACCCCTGCTCTCCTTCCTGACGAACAACCTGGTGATCTATACCGACAACCCGATGGAGGGTGAGCCGGTACGCACAGAAAGTGACTATGTGCCCCGCGACATTCACAAATCCTTCTTTAACCTGGTGTGGAAGTGCATCTTCAACCCTGTGCAGAAGACCGCGGTGCGCAGCGACAATATAGAACAGACGCTTGAAGACAAACAGAACAAGAAAAATGCTACCAAAGGTTTCTTCAGGCGCCTGTTCGGAGGAAAGAAAAAGTCAAAGAAATGAGCGCTGGCCCAAGGCATACGGGGACAGCATGCCTGCCTATTTCTTCACTGAATAATCCAATCCCATATTCCAGAGCATGAAGGCCCATTTATCGGCCTGCTCCTGGATGAGCATGGCTGTGGGCTTGCCTGCACCATGGCCCGCTTTATGCTCTATGCTTATCATTACCGGGTTGTTGCAAGCCTGTGCTGCCTGCAGCGATGCTGCGAACTTGAAAGAGTGTGCGGGCACTACCCGGTCATCATGATCGGCAGTGAAGACCATGGTAGCGGGATAACAGGTGCCTTTGCGCACATTGTGGTCCGGAGAATACTTGTAGAGGTAGTTGAACATTTCCTTACTGTCATCGGCGGTGCCATAATCGTATGCCCAGCCTGCACCTGCCGTGAACTTATGATAGCGTAGCATATCGAGCACACCCACTGCCGGGAAGCATACGCGGTAGAGGTCGGGGCGCTGGGTCATGCAGGCGCCTACCAGCAGGCCGCCATTGGAAGCACCTGAGATAGCGAGGTAATCCTTAGCGGTATAATTGTGTTTTATGAGGTACTCGGCAGCGGCTATGAAATCGTCGAATACGTTCTGCTTCTTCATCTTGATACCGGCATTGTGCCAGTCATCGCCATACTCGCCGCCGCCACGCAAATTGGGTACTGCATAAATACCCCCGTTTTCCATGAACACGAGATTGCTGATACTGAATGAAGGGGTGAGGCTGATGCTGAAGCCACCATAGCCATAAAGCATAAGCGGGTTCTTACCGTTCAACTCCGTACCCTTCTTCATGGTAATGATCATGGGTATCTTAGTGCCGTCCTTAGAAGTGTAGAACACTTGTTTGCTCTCATATTGCGCGGGGTCGAACTGTACATTGGGTTTCTTATACAAAGAAGACTTGCCTGTAGCTATATCGTAACGGAATATGGTAGGCGGATAGATATAAGAGGTGAAGGTATAATAAGTCTCCTTCTCGCTGCGTTTGCCATCGAAGCCGGAAGCGGTACCGAGGCCGGGCAGCTCTATCACAGCTTCCTTCTCCCCTTTAAGGTTGTACTGGTACACTTTAGATACGGCATCTTTCAGGTAGTGGGCAAAGAACTTGCGGCCGCAGGTGCTGATGGTGAGGGGATATTTCTTCTCGGGGATAAGATCTTCCCAGCTGGCAGGGCGCGGATCGGCGGCTTCGCAAACCACTAGCTTACGATTGGGGGCGTCCATATTGGTAACGATATAGAGCCTGCCTTTCTCCGCATATACCACATCCTGCTCGGTCTTAAAGCCTTTTACGATGGGCCTGATGGGGGCATCGGGGTTGGAGAGGTCTTTTATGTAGAGCTCATTGCCATAGGTGGCATTGGCGGCCGATATAATAAGGTATTGCTGATCTTCGGTAACGTAGCCGCCTATGTAACGGCGCGGTGTGCGCTCACCACCAAAGACCAATATATCCTCGCTCTGTTTGGTGCCCATCCTGTGGAAGTACAGCTTGTGATGATCGGTCATGCCGGCAAGCTGGCTGCCCTCTTTGGGCTTATCGTAGCTGGAGTAGTAAAAGCCTTTGTCGTGCAGCCATGATGCGCCGCTGAACTTGACATCGCGTATGGTATCGCCCACCAGCGCTTTGGTGGCGGTATTGAGCACGTATATCTTGCCCCAGTCGGAGCCGCCTTCGGATATTTGACAGGCCACCATAGAGCCATCTTTGGTGAAGCTGGCTCCGGTGAGCGAGGTAGTACCATCTTTGGAGAATTTATTGGGGTCGATGAATACTTCGGGCTTGCCGTCATCGCCCTTCTGCCTATAGAGCACACTTTGGTTCTGCAGGCCATCGTTCTTATAGAAATAGGTATAATCGCCCTCTTTGAAAGGGGCAGAATATTTCTCATAATTCCAGAGTTTGGAAAGCCTGCTCTTTATAGCATTGCGGAAAGGTATCCTGGCCAGGTACTTTTGGGTAACGGCGTTCTGGGCCTTTACCCATGCTTTGGTACCCGCAGCGTTATCATCCTCGAGCCAGCGGTAGGGATCGGCCACTTTGGTGCCGAAGAACTCATCTTCCTGCTTTACGGTTTTGGTAGCGGGGTATTTGCCTGTGAATGCAGCTTTATTTTGCGCAAATGTCATAGCCGACAATAATAGTAAAGTCCCGGTAAGGAGCAGTTTCATGTATATTAATTTTTTGAACGAGTAAAATTTGACAAACATAGGGAAAGAAAATTTTATTTCCCACATTTTTATTGATAATGAATGAGTTAGGTTGAAAAAATATCCCAAAAATATCACACTCTTTTCCCAGCCGGCGGATGGCGGCCTGAAAAGTAAATATTGAAAAGTATTTACTTTTCAAGGGGGTTAAAGCGGCGGAATGTATTGTATTCACTGGCTTATAGGGAATTTACAGATGTTACCAAAGGTGTACATGCCGGTTCTGAGTTCATAAAGCCCCTTAGGGCCAATTACCTATGCAAGATACGATGCGGGAAGAGGTCTGCCCAAATATTGGGGATAAGTAGTGACCCTATTGAAATTATTAATGTGTGCCAGACGGGCGGCGGAGACCATTAACTTGACGGAGGTGGCTTGCGGGAGCGGGGGATATCATTATACATATCGGCAAGGGGAAAGATGCCGTGCGAGATGCAAAAATGCATCAGCTCGGCCACACACTGCAGGGGTATCTTCTGCATTATCCTCTGCCGCTCTTTACGGGCCATGCGAACAGAAATGCCTATAGCCCCGCCTGCCTCTTCATTGGACAAACCGTGGCAAAAGAGGGGCATGAGCCTGTACTCTGTGGCCGAGAAGGAAGGATAGGGCAATGGACGGATATGGGATACGGTGCGCAAGACGGCCGGTGAAAAATCTTTACTGAAATGATAGCCGGAGGCCGATATATCATCGAGGGCCTTTAAGATCTGACGGGTAGTACAGCTTTTGGGCAGGAAGCCCCTGCCCCCCTCGCGTATGAGCCAAAACATGTGGGCCTCGGAAAGACCGGCATAGAGGAAGAGTATTTTAATACCGGGGTATTCCTTTTTCAACCGGGCAATAAGGTCAAAGCCCGGGAGACTGAGGGCTGTATCGAGGATGAGGATACCGGGCTTGTGTGCAGCCCGGGCCAATGCATCGAGCAGGGCCGTAGCCGAGGCGACGTGAAAAAGTGGCTTGTAGGGCTCTTGCGATAGTGTTGCAGCAAGCATTTCTGCGACAATAGCCATGCTATCGGCGATGGCTATTGTGATAGCTTTGTTCATATAGTGGCATTTACCCTGTGATAAAATAATAAGTGCAGCACCAAGATTGCAAAAAAATATCTAAATAAGAAATTAAACTATGATGAACTAGATATTATGAATTTATTATGACAAAAAATACAGCGTGATTTCACGGGGCTGGCCGGCCACGAAAAACGGGGGTTAAAAAACCCGGAAACAAGGGGGCCGGATGTAGCCCGGCGTGGAAAAATAATATTATAGGTTTACTGTGAAATGCAAGACCTCATAACCATCGCCATGACTATCAAAAAATATTTTAAACCAAAATCAAATATTATGAAAAAACAACTGAAAAATGGAAGCGGGTTAATAGCCCTATGCTTGATGATGTTATTTGGACTACGTACAGATATACTTCTTGCGCAGTCTACTATATGGCCTGTGAATTATGCCGATAATAATGTTGCGACAACGTTCTTTGCTGCACCAGACTGGTTGAATGTTTCTGAATTCACAAATAGCAACGGCACTTTGTATACAGAGGTTTGGGACGAAGGGCCAGGAAATGGATGTTATATGGAAGTTCATGATAACATTGTTGGTAGTACACCAACTACTATACAGTTAGGAGCAGCTTTGCCGAACCTTAAACGACATCCTGATGTAATACTAGGTGGCGACGCTAATAATAATTATGTAGCAGCTGTATATACGTATTATAATACATTAACAGTCACGAATATTCGACTTGAGGTATATACAGTAACGGGAATGGGTGGAGTAATTACGTTAAACGCATGTGGGACATATATATTTCCTATTACCAATCTCAATGTAAATGCTCATGCGAGAGATGCCCACATAGACATTGCTAATATTTTCAATGCAGGTGGAGTAAAGGCAGATATTATTACTATCGCATGGGAAGAACTTTCAGTTTGCGGAGCAAATGGTGGATATGGAGCCCGAGCATGTGCAGCATCCTTATCAGCATTAGCGGGAACAGGTTGCAACAACCCGAGCTTCACTTTTTCCGGATGTTTAAATAATGTAGTAGCCCCTGATGCAGGTGAACAAGTTGACGTTGCCGTACGTTATAATCCTTCAATTCCAGGATATGAGGCAGGATTTACATTTATGGATTTAAATGGCAATGTTGATGCAGGAAAATGGGACATTACAAATAATATTATCACCTTAGGCACAGCCATAGATGCGCCAGGAGTTGGAAATGGAGAATATCCAAGAATAGATGTAAATGATGAGGTAGTACCGTTTAGTCCTGCAATGGATGCAGAAATCGTGTACAGATACCTTGATGGCAATGGCTTCTGGAATGTCATGTCCCTAAACAACATATTAACTCCAGGTAACGAGGAGATATCATCTTACGATGCTACAGGTACCTTTGTTAGCAACAACACAAAACCTGTTGTAACATGTGGCAATAACAATAATATCAATGCAGCATTAAATAATTTTTTCTCTGTGGCGTATGCAAATCCCACTACAGGTATAGATGCGGTATATGTACAGGATATAGACTGGACCAATGGGCTATGTACCCAGGTTGTGCCCGGGTATTATGATTACTATCCTACAAATTTTAATGCGACCATAGATGGACCAGTAGCTATAGCATCAGACTGGATATATGATGTAAGCACCACTGCAACCATAAAAAGTAATGAAATATATACTTGTTGGATAAACAAAGCTGGGACACCCAGAATTGATTGTAAAACTACACTAGCGATCCCACCACAATTCCGACCGACAGGTATCAACAATAGTCATACCATAAATTCTGTGCAAATAAGTCCTAATCCAGCTACTAATAAGCTCTATCTGGTACAAGGATCTAAAGGTATCCGAAGCTATAGTATCAATAATCTTTTAGGTCAGACAGTATTGAAAGGTGAAAATATCGCCAAAGGGAAAGAAGTGGTAGATATAACTAAACTCTCTCCAGGCACTTATGTTATCAAGGTACTTTGTGATGATAAAACAATAGAGAATTCAATCTTTACAAAATACTAATATTAAAACAATGATGTTGGCGGGAAGATTCTTCCTGCCAACATGCATTAAGTGAATCTACATTGTACGCAATTTGAAATTATTTAGTATTTTTATATAAGCTAAGACTTTCATTATGATACAACAATCTACTCTGAAATACTTCATATTTTTCATCTTATTTTATAACATTTCCTTTTCTAATTACACGTTTGCTAAACATAGCAATACACGTAATAAAAGCAATATTGTTTATCGAAATCACTATCAAAGAATCAGTGCTGGAGCATATATGTCATATGAAATACGAAATGGGAAGATATACGATTGGGGATATAATGCTTCAGGGCAGTTAGGTATAGGCAATACCATTCAACAAAATAGTCCTATACAAATGGGTAATGATAGTAACTGGTTATCTATTTCTGCTGATTGGTCATTTGCATTAGCAATTAAATCCGATGGGACTTTATGGGGATGGGGAGATAATTCGCATGGGCAACTTGGCATCGGAAATACTATTCAGCAAAACAGCCCAGTACAAATAGGCATTGACCATAACTGGGCAAAAATAGTTTGCGGAGAACATTTTTCTTTAGCGTTGAAAACAGATGGAAGCCTTTGGGCTTGGGGTAGAAACCTTCATGGTCAATTAGGAACTGGTGACACTATTGAACAACATCTTCCTACGCTTATCAGCAATAATAAGTGGGTCGCGATTAGCAGTGATGCCGGTTCATTTAGTTCAGCTGCAATTAAATATGATGGTAGTTTGTGGGCTTGGGGATCTAACCTGTACGGAACTTTAGGTCTGGGAGATACACTGGACCGTTTTTCACCTACGCAAATAGGTAGTGACCATGATTGGGTATTGATATCATGTAATGAAAGTTTTCTGGCAGTCAAAGCTAACGGTTCTTTATGGGGATGGGGACAAAACAATACAGGACAATTAGGCTTGGGTGATACTATTATTCGAAAGCTCCCAATACAAGTGGGAACAGAACACACCTGGATTAAAGTATTGGCTTCGCCACATGCTTTTGGTTTAAAAGATAATGGCACTATCTGGGCTTGGGGTTTTAATGGAGAAGGGCAGATGGCTTTAGGTTTTATAGGTGGTACGTATTTAAGTCCAATTCAGCCCAATAATGAAAGCTATTGGGTTGACTTTTCACTGGGAGTACAAGGAAATACAATACTTGAGCAATCAAATAGCAGTCTTTGGAATTGTGGATTAAACCAATTTGGTCAACTAGGGTTAGGTTATGTTAACTTATGGGAGGATACGCTCCACGCAGTAAGCACCCCTGCTACCGAATGGGTGAGCGGCAGTGTAGGCAGCAGCCATACGGCTGCCATCTACAGTGATGGCAGCCTCTGGACATGGGGCTACAATAACCATGGGCAACTGGGCCTGGGAACGACCACCGAACAACATAGCCCCGTGCAACTGGGCGCCGGTACCACATGGACCGCAGCTGCCTGCGGTACCGACCACACACTGGCCCTGCAGGCCAATGGCAGCCTGTGGGCATGGGGTAAAAATACAGACGGGCAACTGGGCACCGGCAATAATACCGAACAGCACAGCCCCGTACAGGTAAGCGGCACATGGACAGCCATGGCCGCAGGCGATGCGCACAGCATGGCCCTGAAGGCCGACGGTAGCCTCTGGACATGGGGCAATAACAATACCGGCCAGCTGGGACTGGGCAACTATACCAACCAGAATAGCCCACAGCAGGTAGGACAGGACAGTACATGGATCGCCATAGCAGCGGGTGAAGGGCATAGCCTGGGCCTGAAGGCCGATGGCACGCTCTGGGCATGGGGACTGAACCTCTACGGGCAGCTGGGCACCGGCAACAATACCATACAGGATGCCCCCGTGCAGGTAGGTAACGACCACGACTGGACAGCCATAAGCGCAGGAGCCAACCACAGCATGGCCCTGAAGGCCGATGGTAGCCTATGGGCATGGGGACAGAATAGTGCCGGCCAACTGGGCAATGGCAATAACAGCAACCAAAGCAGCCCCGTGCAGGTGAGCGGCAGCAACTGGATCGCCCTCAACGCAGGGGCAGAGCACAGCATTGCTTATAAGGCTGATGGCAGCATATGGGACTGGGGGAACAATGGCTATGGCCAACTGGGACTGGGCAATAACACCAATTACAACACGCCACAACAGGTGAGCCAGCCCGCCATTGTGCATATGTTCGCAGGGCCGGAGGCCTACCATACGGGCATCATCAAGGATACGCGCAGCCTCATTTGCCTGGCCGGTCATAACGACCACGGGCAACTGGGTGATGGCAGCATACTGGACAAGAACACCTTTAACTGCATCAATGACTGCGTGATACCGGGCATCACCATCACGGTAAGCCCCGATGACAGTGTATGCAGCAATGAAACGGTCTATTTTACAGCGACCATCACCAATGGCGGGCCTACACCGAGTTACCAGTGGTTCAAAAACAATGTGCCGGTAGGCTTTAACAGCAGCAGCTATTATCCCAATACGCTGAGCAATGGCGACCAGGTAAAATGCGTGCTCACGGGCAGCGCTGCCTGTAACGTGTACCCCACCGATACCAGCAATGTCATCACCATGACGGTGACCGATACGGTGACCCCAACCATAAGCATAGCATCGGACCTGGGCGATACCATATGCCAGGAACTGGTGGCCACCTATACAGCTACCATCACCAATGGCGGGCCCAACCCGGTGTACCACTGGTATGAGAACAACCTGCCGGTGGGCAGCAACAGCCCCACTTATGTGCCCCAGCAGGTGAGCGGCCACACCATAAAATGCGTGCTGATCAGCAATGCAGTATGTGCCAGCCCCGACAGCCTGGCCAGCGCTACGCATACGCTGGTGATACTGCCGGTGACCATACCGCAGGTGAATATAACAGTGAGCCCCGGCGCGGTGATCAGCCAGAACCAGAGCGTGACCTTTACGGCCAATGTGACCAATGCCACCAACCCGCAATACCAGTGGAAGAAGAACGGCAGCAACATAGCGGGCGAAACGCAGCAGACCTATACCACAACCACCCTGCAAATGGGCGACCAAATAGCCTGCCGGGTGCGGGGACTGAGCGCCTGCGATACGGCCATCAGTGCCCCCATATCCATGACGGTATGGGCGGTCAATGTGCCCTCAGTGGCAGCCGGGCAGTGGCAGTTGGCAGTATATCCTAACCCTGTGAAGGACATCCTGCAGATAGGCTACAGCAATATCACCGAGGGCAAGATGGAACTATGCGATATGACGGGCAAGGTGCTCATCAAACAGCCACTCAGCCACAGCATGGACCTGAAGGGACTGGCAAGCGGGGTCTATATGCTCCGGGTGCTGGACAAGGCCTCGGGATATGAAAGCCTGCATATGGTGGTGAAGGAGTAGTAAATTTATTCAATAGCATTTACTTTATAAAAAGGATAAAAGAGGCCTCCGATGGGGCCTCTTTTATTAAACCTTGCAACCATCTTTTATTTATCTTAATTTTATATACCAATACCTCCCTTATGAAAAAACTTCTCTTTATCACCTATGTAATGCTGCTGCACAACACGCTCTATGCCCAGCACAGCTTTACCCGCAACAAAAGCGCCGTAAAATACCGCAATGATTATGTGCGCATGACCTGCATGCGCAATGATATCTTCGAGATACGTAATGGCAGGCTGTACGGATGGGGCGCCAATGGTATTGCCGAACTGGGACTGGGCAACTTTACTGAATATGACTCACCTATACAAAGCGGGACCGACAGCAACTGGATCAATGTGTCAATTAGCTTAGGCCAATTTACTTTAGCCATTAAATCGGACGGCACACTCTGGGCATGGGGGTATAATAATTATGGACAACTGGGCATAGGTAATACCAATATACAAACCCTGGCCGTGCAGGTGGGCAATGACCAGGACTGGACAAAGATATTTTCGGCTGCTTCCGGCCACTCCCTGGCCATCAAAGCCGATGGCAGCCTGTGGAGCTGGGGCAGGAATTTAGATGGCCAACTGGGGCTGGGCGATACGGTGAACCGGCATGCGCCCACGCAGGTGGGCAATGAGCATAACTGGGTGGCTATAGGCGGCGGTGTTAACTGCTCCTGGGCCCTGAAAGCGGATGGCAGCCTTTGGACATGGGGTGCGAATGATGATGGCCAACTGGGACTAGGTGATACCCTGCAGCGGTATAGCCCTGTGCAGGTGGGCAACAGCAATAAGTGGGTACAGGTACCTTATTCATGTAATTCATTCCTAGGCATACAGGCAGATGGCAGCCTATGGGGATGGGGAGCTAATGGCTCAGGGAACCTCGGCCTGGGCGATACTGCCGACCGCTGGAACCCCACCCGCATTGGCAGTGAAAAGGACTGGGTATGGGTAGAAAGCGGAGGCAACAGTATGGCCCTGAAGAGTAACGGACAACTATGGGGCTGGGGTGATGACGAGGGGGCGCTTGGACTGGGTTATGATGATACTAATATTTGGAAACTGCCCATACTGATCAATAACAGCAATGACTGGGTGAGCATATCGGCGGTACAGAAGACCTATGCCCTGAAGGCCGGGGGCAGTATATGGGCCACCGGGCTAAATGATGTAGGTCAAATGGGACTGGGCTATGCCAACTGGAACCCGATAGATACCTACACTGCCACCAGCACGCCTGCCCTTGAATGGATCAGCGGAGCTACAGGCGGCAATCATACCCTGGCCCTCTACAGCGATGGCACTATATGGAGCTGGGGCGATAATGCCAACGGCCAACTCGGCACCGGCAATACTACAGAAGTGCATGCCCCCGTACAGGTGGGCAGCGATACTGCATGGGTGGCCCTGATGGCCGGAACGGCCCACAGCCTGGCCATGAAGAGCGATGGCAGCATATGGGCATGGGGCAGGAACAGCAGCGGCGAACTGGGCACCGGCAATAATACCGAACAGCACAGCCCCGTGCAGGTGAGTGGCACCTGGGCCAGCATAGCCGCGGGCGATGCCCACAGCATGGCCCTGAAGGCCGACGGCAGCCTCTGGACCTGGGGCAATAACAATACCGGACAACTGGGCCTGGGCAACTATACCAACCAGAATAGCCCTACCCAGGTAGGACAGGATAGTATATGGATCGCCATAGCAGCGGGTGAAGGGCATAGCCTGGGCCTGAAGGCCGATGGCACCCTATGGGCTTGGGGCCTGAACCTATACGGGCAACTGGGCACCGGCAACAATACCATACAGGATGCCCCCGTGCAGGTGGGCACAGATCATGACTGGACGGCCATAACAGCAGGGGCCAACCATAGCATGGCCCTGAAGGCCGATGGTACCCTCTGGGCTTGGGGACAGAATACCTCAGGACAGCTGGGACTGGGCAACAACAGCAACTACAACACACCCCAGCAGGTGAGCGGCAGCAACTGGATCGCCATCAATGCGGGTGCCGAGCACAGCATAGCCTACCGTGCCGATGGCAGCATATGGAGCTGGGGCGATAATGGCTACGGCCAACTGGGCCTGGGCAATAACACCAACTTCAATACGCCGCAACAGGTGAGCCAGCCCGCCATCGTGCATATGTTCGCAGGGCCGGAGGCCTACCATACGGGCATCATCAAGGATACGCGCAGCCTCATCTGCCTGGCCGGTCATAACGACCACGGGCAACTGGGTGACAGTTCGACCATTGATAAAAATACCTTCAATTGTCTGAATGAATGTGTGATACCGGGCATAACCATAAGCGTGGCCCCCGGCAACAGTATCTGTGCCAATGATACGGCCACTTTTACGGCTAGCGTCACCAATGGCGGGCCCACACCCAGCTACCAGTGGTTCAAAAACAATGTGCCCGTGGGCAATAACAGCGATACCTGGATAGCCAACCCCGGCGTACTGGCCAATGGCGACCAAATAAAATGCGTGCTCACGGGCAGCGCTGCCTGTAACGTGTACCCCACCGATACCAGCAATATCATCACCATGACGGTGACCGATACGGTGACCCCAACCATAACTATAGCATCGGACCTGGGCGATACCATATGCCAGGAGCTGGTGGCCACCTATACGGCTACCATCACCAATGGCGGGCCCAACCCGGTATATCACTGGTATGAGAACAACCTGCCGGTGGGCAGCAACAGCCCCACTTATGTGCCACAGCAGGTGAGCGGCCATACCATAAAATGCGTGCTGATCAGCAATGCAGTATGTGCCAGCCCCGACAGCCTGGCCAGCGCTACGCATACGCTGGTGATACTGCCGGTGACCATACCGCAGGTGAACGTAACAGTGAACCCCGGCGCGGTGATCAGCCAGAACCAAAGCGTGACCTTTACGGCCAATGTGACCAATGCCACCAACCCGCAATACCAGTGGAAGAAGAATGGCAGCAACATAGCGGGTGAAACGCAGCAGACCTATACCACAACCACCCTGCAAATGGGCGACCAAATAGCCTGCCGGGTGCGGGGACTGAGCGCCTGCGATACGGCCATCAGTGCCCCCATATCCATGACGGTATGGGCGGTCAATGTGAACTCAGTGGCAGCCGGGCAGTGGCAGTTGACCGTGTACCCTAACCCGGTGAAGGACATCCTGCAGATAGGCTACAGCAATATCACCGAGGGCAAGATGGAACTATGCGATATGGCGGGCAAGGTGCTCATCAAACAGCCACTCAGCCACAGCATGGACCTGAAGGGACTGGCAAGCGGGGTCTATATGCTCCGGGTGCTGGACAAGGCCTCAGGATATGAAAGCCTGCATATGGTGGTGAAGGAGTAGTTTAATCGTGCAATACGCTGTGCAAAATGTCGTAATCACTCCCCTGTTGCTTCCCGGAAGTACATGCAGGGCGATGGCATAAGCAACAGATCATTTAATGAAATTGTATATAAAGCTCCCTTATGGGGAGCTTTTTCTATTGGCATTAAGAATAAAGCTATTAGTATAGTACCTTTGTTTAACAATTTAATACGACAGAAAGTATAATCGGGGAACTATTTTTGCCGTTAGGTATTAAAAAAGCTATAACTGAAGCGTTTTCTTAAAATACTAAGGAATACGGCCCTTGCATTACTAGGGCTTATTATACTACTCTCTGTACTGGTCAACCTCTCGCCGGTACAGAATTATATTGCCCGCAGGGCCACCGCAATACTGGCCGATAAGCTGAAGACGAAGGTTAGCATAGCCCATGTGCGTATAGACCTGCTGAACCACCTGGTAATAGAGGGCCTGTATATAGAAGACCATGCGCAGGATACGCTGCTTTATGCCGGGCATGCCGAGGTACGTATCACCGACTGGTTCTTCCTGAAGAAAGGCAAGCCCGTGCTGAGCTATATAGGCCTGAACAACAGCTATGCCCACCTGTACCGCACACCGGCATCGGACATATGGAACTACCAGTTTGTTATAGACGCTTTTGACACGGGACCTAAGAAAAAGAAGACCAATCAAAGCACGGAATTTGAAATAGACCTGAAAAAGGTGGACCTGCAAAATGTACGTTTCCACATGGACGACGGATGGGTGGGCAATGATATGGACTTTGATGTAGGCAGCCTGCTGGTAAGTGCCGATGAGGTGGACCTGAAGAAAAAGATACTGGACGTGAACAGCATTACGCTAGAAAACACCATGATCAGCATGGACGACTACCAGGGAGGAAGACCGGCCGGCATTAAAAAAACTAAAAGCAATGTCATAGATACCAGCGCATTCAATACGGGTAACTGGGCCATAAAGCTGGGAGAACTCTCATTAAAAGGTTGTGCCTTTTACCTGAAATCGGATCAAAAAGAACCTGAGGCCAATGAATTTGACGCGGCACATATGGGCATCAGCAAAATAAACCTGCAAGCTAAAGACCTGGCCATAAAAGGAGATACGCTGACGGCCGACTTGAAACATCTTGCGGCCAATGAACGTTGCGGGCTGGTGATAAAGGACATGCGGGCAAAAATAAGCGTATCGCCCAATGCATCGATATGTGACAAGCTATACCTGCAAACAGATAAGAGCAGGCTGCAAAATTATTATGCGATGCGCTACAGCCGCTTCCCCGATTTCCAGGATTATATCAACAAGGTAGTGATGGAAGCCCACCTGTCGAACAGCGTGGTAGATGTAAGGGATGTGGCCTACTTCGCACCTCAATTACGCCAGTATCCATCGGTAGTAAAGCTGGCGGGGGACATTAAAGGCACAGTAAGCAAGATAACAGGCCGGCACCTGCTGCTTAACGATGGCAGCACAAGCATAAAAGGCGACCTGGCGATGACCGGGCTACCTGACATCAACCATACGCTGATCGAGTTTCGTGACGGGGAAGTGATGACAACGGGGGCTGGCATTATAAAATATGCCCCTGCACTTAAAAACGATCCCAACATAGCGATCGATAAGATCATGTATGCCTATTTCAAAGGCAACTTCAAAGGCTATATAGAGAACTTTGCCGCCAATGGCGTACTGACCAGTAACCTGGGCACTATACGCTCGGATGTGACACTGGACATACCCAAATTCATATTGGACAATGCGGCCTATGCAGGTAATATCAGTACGGACAATTTTGACCTGGGCACACTACTGCGCCAGCCCGAACTTGGCACAATATCATTTCACGGCACGGTGAAGGGTAATGCTTTTGACCCGAACAAAGCAGCACTGACCCTAAATGCCACCATCAGCAATGTGGGCTTTCATAATTACAAATACCAGAACATAACGGCAGAAGGAACGCTGGAAAAGAAAAAATTCAGCGGGAAGGTAATTATCGACGACCCTAATCTTGCGCTGGCATTTTACGGTAACCTGGACTTCAGCCAGGAACTGGCAAGCATAGATGCCAAGGCTAACCTGCTGAGCAGTGATTTCAAGGCATTGAATTTCACCAAGGACTCCTTCCAGGCCAGTGCCGACTTTGACCTGGACTGCAAAGGGAATAACATCGATAACTTCACCGGTTATGCGAAGCTCTACAATATCAATATGCTGCGCAACCATCACCGGCTGGATATCGATTCAGTCTACCTCAGGTCGACAGAAGCTGACGGACATAAGACCCTGCTGGTACAAAGCAATGCCGTAGCAGCCAACATAGAGGGCAACTATAAGCTCAGCGGCCTGCCCTATTCGGTGCAATATTTCGTATCTGGCTACCTGCCCAACTACATAAAACCACCGCTATATGCAGCACCCGAACAGGATCTTACCTTCACGGTGACCACCCGGAATATAGATAGCCTGCTGGCAGTGCTGCTACCCAGTGTAAAAGGATTTGACAATGCCGTGATCAGCGGTAAGCTGAACACTATGCAGCAAAGCCTGAGCCTGAACGCCCATGTGCCTTACGGCATAGTGGGCAACTTCAGGATGACGAATATAAAACTGGACGGCAACGGCGGGTTAAGGAAACTGGGCCTTAATGCTGAGGCTGCCAATATACTGATGGGCGACAGCCTGCTGAATATCTCGATGAAGGTAAATGCGGATATTGGCAATGACTCCTTCCGTTTCAAAATAGCCACCGCCTCGCCAGATGCCTATGGTACGGCGACACTTAACGGCATAGGTAAAGCCAGCGGCGACTCACTATACCTGGCCATGCTGCCATCGGAGTTTTACCTAAACCAGGACAAATGGGAAATACCAGATGGCTGCCGCATTGTCTTTTCGCAAAATTATTTAATGATCAAAGACCTTGCACTGCGCTCGGGCCTGCAACACATAACAGTGAATACGCAGGACGAAACCACCCTGCAATCTTTGCTCATAAACACTGAGAACCTGGACATAGCCGAAATAGGCGCATTGGCAGGGCTGGCCGCCTACCAGCCCGATGGCCGTATCAATGCCAGTATAAAAATGGATCACCTGTTCCAGGACCTGAGTGCCAGCGGCCAGCTAAAGGCTACCGATGTGAAACTCGGTAATGACACTGTAGGCAATGTGAACATAACGGGCAATTATGATGCTAAGAAACGGATCATATTCCTCGATCACCAGACGGGCATTTACCGTGGTGCATCATCACTCAACGTGTATGGCAAAATAATATCGGACAGTACCAGCACACAAAAGCTGGACGGAGGCATACAGTTTAATAATGCACCGCTTGCGTGGCTGTCGCCTTTTATGAACGGTTACCTGAGCAACCTGGCTGGGAGCCTGAACGGGAGTGTGAAAATAGGCGGCACAGGGATAGAACCGGATGTGGACGGAACAGTGAACCTGAGCAATGCAGGTACCAAGCTCGATTTCCTGGGAACCTACTACCGGATACCCAGCGCCGACATAACCGTAAACAATAAAAAGATAGACCTGGGCGAGATAAAGCTGTATGATGTGCATAACAACCAGGCCATACTTACGGGCAGCATCAGCCACCAGCGGTTCAAGAAAATGCGCCTTAACTTCCAGCTTACCACGCCGGAATTCGAGGTGCTGAACCTGAAAGATTATGACAACCCCCTCTTCTACGGAAATCTTATTGCCCAGGTGGACCAGTTCCGCATTACAGGGCCGGTAAATGACCTGAGGATGGATATCACTGCGACCCCCATCAAAAAATCGCACCTTTATTTCCCCATGAACCAGACCTCGGACGTAGGTACCTACAGCTATGTAAGCTTTAAGAAATACGGTGAAAGCCAAATACCTTACAAAAAGGTAAACCGGAACAAACTGACCCTGAATATTAATGCCAACCTGACGCCCGAAGGAGAGATAACACTGTTATTAGACCCCTCGACGGGAGATGCGATAAATGCAAAAGGGTACGGCAACATACTGCTGCAAATACCACTGGGAGGCGACATTAAAATGTTCGGACCCTATACTGTAGAAAGCGGGGATTATACGTTCACGTTCAAACAGCTTTTCTTTAAGCGAAAGTTCATCATCAACCAGGGCAGCAAGATAGAGTTTAACGGATCTGTAGCCCAGACAGGGCTAAACGTGGATGCCACCTACACGACAACTGCCCGCCTCTACGACCTGCTCTCATCAAGTGAGCAACAATCCATGCCATCGAACGAACTGAGTGATGCCAAAACCGCACAGAATGTAGATGTGATACTGCACATGAATGGTAACCTGCAGGAACCTAAGCTTACCTTTAACGTGGACCTTCCCGACAGGCGCTCAATAGGTACCTATGCCTATACCAAGCTGGAACGCATCAACCAAAGTGACCGTGAGCTCTTCGACCAGGTGGCATCCCTGCTGCTTATCGGCAGTTTTATACCACCTGAAGGAATAGTAGGTGGTAATACCGCCGTATCGGGGGCCATCAACAACATCAGCCAGATCATCTCATCTGGCGCATCATCCCAGTTGACGAATATTGTAAATAAACTGCTTGGCAACCAGGACCTTTCTATAGACCTGCAATACAAGAACTATAACCTGAGCGATCCTACCAATGCTGCAGATATCAACAGGAACGAACTGAGTCTTGGGGTAAAAAAGAACCTGCTGAAAGACAGGTTGATCGTGGAAGTAGGCGGAGCTTATGACTGGGGCCGACCTACCAGCAATACTACCACCAACTTTAACCTGGCCGGCGACTTCAGGGTACAATACCTGCTGACAGAGAACGGCAACCTTCGCTTCAACGTATTCAACAACAGTAATTACGACGTGCTGACCGATAAGAACGTGGATCGACGTGGCATAGGTCTATCCTGGCGCCGGTCTTTCGACAACTTGTCTGACTTCCTGGGTATCAATAAAAACCCGCCAAACCCCGGCGCTATACAGGATACCGGCAAGAAGAACAGCACAGAGGGGACAGATTAAGCCGCATCATCCTGCGACCTCAAAGAAATATTGTTCAAGAAGTTTTGCAATAGCATCCCAACCGAAACGTTGTTTTATCACCGCCATACCTTTAGCACCTACTTCTTCGCGCAAACTTTGTGCGCTGAGCAGTTCCATGACCGATGCAGCAAAAGCCCCGGGCTCTGTTTGCATAACCGCACCTTCGCCGTTGCTGATACCAAGCCCCTTAAAGCCTATATTGGAACATACAACAGGCACGCCCATAGCCATAGCTTCCAGCACTTTGTTTTGTGTACCTGCACCGAAACGCAAAGGGGCTACCACGATACTTGCACTGTTATAGACCGCTGCAAGATCTTTCACAAAACCTGTGACGATGATCCTATCGGAAGCAAGCTCTGCCACTTTCTTAACCGGACGCTGACCCGCAATTACGAATTTAGTGCCCGGAAATTTTTCCCAGATCTTTGGTAATATCTCGCTTGTAAAATAAAGCACTGCATCCACATTGGGCGCATAATCCATATTACCGGTGAAGAGGAGGGTCTGATTGTGTGCATAGTCATGCGCGCGCGGATAGAAGGTGTCAAGGTCCACACCATTGGGTAAAAGCCGCAGGTTATCTGCCTGGTGTTTTTGCGCTAAATATTCGAGGTCTTCCTGCGAGCAGACCAGCGAGAGGCGATAATCTTTTAATACAGACTCATATCGTAATACCCTGGACTGCTCTATATGCTCAAATGCCTGTGTGAATAAGCCACGTTTCACAGCTTTACGCCGTTCCCAATAAAGGGAGAATGCATCGGGGAGGTCGAGTATTGCCGGTATGTCTTTGCGGCCCAGCATGTAGGGCGACATGCGCAAGTGCTGTACATGTACGGCATCGAAATCATGTTGTTTTAAAAGGGCTGCAAGCCTGCTGCGCATCTCTGCCGACTGAAAATACAATACCTGTAAAGGCCGCTTATCCCATGCTGCAGCCAGGCAATTGATGGCCGAGCGCCATTTGGGAAGATGCACCAAATGCACCTCTTTGAATATTTTTTCAAGCTCGGCTTTGTAGGTCTTGTCTTCTTCGGTCTGCGTAAAGGTAAGCAGGTAAATTTCATGCTTATCCTTCAGCCTTTTGGCAAGGTTGTATATCTTAAGTTTATCGCCCCTGTATGGGGGGTATGGAATACGGTTGGCTAAAAAAAGTATCTTCAAAAGCTGCTGCTTTAGGGAAAGCTTATTTTAATATCTCGTGCCCCAGCTTATCGCGCTTGGTTTGCAGGTAAAATTCATTGTGCGGGTTGGGCTTTACCTCTATCGGCACATTCTCTACGATCTCCAGCCCGTAACCAAGCAGGCCAGCACGCTTGCGGGGGTTATTGGTCATCAACCTTATTTTGGATATACCCAGGTAACGAAGTATCTGTGCGCCTACGCCATAATCGCGCTGGTCGTTCTTAAAACCCAGGGCCAGGTTGGCCTCTACGGTATCTTTGCCTTCTTCCTGTAGTTTGTATGCTTTGAGCTTATTGAGTAGGCCTATACCACGGCCTTCCTGGTGCATATACAAGACCAGGCCTTTGCCTTCATGCTCCACCATTTCCATAGCTTTATGCAATTGTTCTCCGCAATCGCAGCGCAGTGAGTGCAGGATATCGCCTGTAAAGCAGGAACTGTGCACACGCACCAGTACCGGCTCATCTTTATCCCACTCCCCTTTCTTCAGGGCTATATGGTGCTCTCCTGTATTGGTCTGCCTGAAGGCTACGAGTTCAAAATTGCCGTATTTGGTGGGCAACTGCACCCTCACTTCTTCTTCTACCAGGCTCTCGGTACGTAAACGATATGATATCAGGTCTTTGATCGAAATGATCTTCAGGTCAAATTTCTTTGCTATGTTCTTTAATTGGGGCAGGCGGGCCATTGTGCCATCATCGTTCATGATCTCCACCAGTACTCCTGCGGGCTCAAAACCGGCAAGACGAGCAAGATCAACAGTGGCCTCCGTATGGCCTGCTCTACGCAAAACGCCCTCATCCTTAGCCCTGAGCGGAAATATATGACCCGGGCGGCCAAGGTCTTCGGGTTTTGTTCCCGGGTCTATCAATGCCTGTACCGTTTTAGCACGGTCCTGGGCAGATATGCCGGTAGTACATCCATGACCTTTGAGGTCAACCGAAACGGTAAATGGTGTCTGGTGCAAAACGGTATTGTTCTCCACCATCAGGTTGAGGTTCAGTTCATCGCAACGTTTCTCGGTTATGGGAGCACATATCAATCCCCTGCCATGCTTAGACATGAAATTGATGATCTCGGGGGTCACATTATGGGCGGCGGTCACAAAATCGCCTTCATTTTCGCGGTCTTCATCATCTACCACTATCACCAGTTTTCCCTGCTTTATATCTTCAAGCGCAGATTCTATTGTATCGAGCATATGCCTACGGCTGATTGAAATGCAAAGTTACTACCTATTGGGGCTAAATGAGGCATCGATTTACCAATAATACTATAAATGATATAAATTATCTTATATGGCGTTCTATGCCATGTATGACCTTTTGCATAATGGCTTCCTGCCTGTATTCCTGTGCTACAAGGTCAGCACCCTGCCTGGCTATCTTACAGGCCTCGTCCCTATGCTCAAGAACCCATTTTGTGGCAATAATAAATGTCTTTGCATCATTTGCCTCAACGTAATGTATGCCGGGCACAGCATTGATGCCCTGCATACCAATTGATGTACTGATGATCACCTTACCTTTTGCCATAGCCTCCAGTATCTTGACCCTGATGCCCCCAGCCGACATAAGGGGTACGATCAATATCTTTTTATCTGCAATGAATGCATGGGCATCCGGCACCTCGCCCATGCAGGTAACCCCCGGCAAGGATATGTTCCTGAAACGCGCAGGCATATTGCGCCCCGCAAAATAGAAGCGGAACTGCGGCACTGCCTCGTGCAGTTCCGGCCATACTTCCTGCAAAAACCAGTTCATTGCCTCAGCATTTGGCAGCCAGTCCATAGCGCCAATATGGTAGCCTACCCACTCTTCACTGTCTTCGCTTTCCTTGTGTGGTGCGATATCAATACCAAATGGTGCAACGACCAGCTCAGTATTGGCACCGCTTTCCCTAACTATTGCTGCATCCACACCGGTAATAGGCAACAACACATCAAAATCTTTCCATGCCTGCTCTTCAAATATCCGTATTCGCTTAGCCAGGTTGCGGATGTAAAGCCTTTTGGGCACATTCCGTACCTGTTCCGCAAGCCTTTCCCAAACCTGGTATTCAATATTATGCAACCGCATTACATTAACAATATTACCCGCCTGCCTGATGAAGGGTAGGTAGGTGGCCAGGAATATACTCTCCATTTGTACTACACCGGGCCTGAAAGACTGCAGTACTTCATCAAGTTTTTTCCTGAAGGAATGATTAAAAAAACGGGCGGCATGGTTGGGGTGCTTGCTAAAAATGAGGTTTACCAGCGTAGGTACCGGTTTTATCCTGTTATCCACGTCAACGGTTTCAAAACCTGCTAACCAGGGATATAAGCCTTTAAGTACCCGGTACTCTACTGTGTGACGCGAGGTATGCATGGCCAGCAGGTACACTTCCCAGCCGGCATTGTGATAGCCCTGTATCATGGCGTGCATGGCCATGTTGCCGCCATCTGTCAGCGGGTATGGGATACGATTGGTAAGAATTAATATACGGTGTGCTGCCATTCCTTTATAAGGGTAAAATTAAAACAATGTCTGAAAGGTTTATTTTTACAGCATGCAACGGAAAAAAATAGTTTTCCTTGGAGCAAAACCAATAGGGTACACGTGTTTTGCACATTTATTATCGGTACAAGATAAGCTTAAGCTGCAAATTAGCGGCTTGCTTACCCATGCCCGTAAAGAATTCGGTAACGCGCACGATATAAATATATTGGCCGCCGAACATAATATCCCGGTGCTCGACAGTATGGACGATATACCTGCCTGCGATATTATATATTCTGTGCAACACCACGAGATATTACAAGCCAAACACATCGCACAAGCCAGTCAAATAGCGGTAAACCTGCATATGGCCCCACTGCCTGAATACCGAGGCAGCAACCAGTTCTCTTACGCCATAATAGATGGCAAAAACGAGTTTGGTACCACCATACACAAAATAGACCCCAGGATAGACCATGGCGATATCCTGTTCCAGGAACGTTTCCCCATACCCAAAAATTGCTGGGTAGACGAATTATATAAACTCACTTTCGATGCTTCGCTGCATTTATTTGAAAATAGCCTGCAGGCTATCGTTGATGGTAACTACACCGCCATCCCACAGCAATCCATGATCCCGGAATATGGCACATCGCTGCACTACCGTAATGAAATAAAAATACTGAAGCAAATAGACCTGAGCTGGGATAGCGAAAAGATCACCAGGCATATCCGCGCTACCTCGATGCCCGGCTTTGAGCTACCCTATTGTATCATTGATGGCAAAAAAGTTTATTTTACCCGGCAATAATAATGAAGAAACGGACGAGGATAATCTGCACGGTGACCAATGACCTGAATTATGATCAGCGCATGATACGCATTTGCAGCACCCTTGCAGATGCAGGTTATGATGTTAAACTGGTCGGTTTAAAAAGAAAAACGAGCAAGCCGCTTACAGAACGTCCTTTCCGGCAAAAACGCATACCTATAATTGCAGAGGAGGGAAAGATCATGTACGCCCAATACTGGATATGCCTGTTCTTCTACCTTTTATTCAGCAAGGCCGATATACTCTGTGCTATCGACCTGGATACAATAATGCCCGTGTATTATGCATCGAAATTAAGCGGCAAAAAGCGGGTATATGATGCACACGAAATATTTACCGACCTGCGTGAGGTCATTACCCGCCCCGCAGTACATAAAATGTGGACCTGGATAGCCCGTCATACTATACCCAAGTTTCCCGTAGGTTACACTATAGGCGAATGCTATGCTGAAGAGTTTAAAAAGAGGTATGGTGTGGATTATGGTGTGGTACGCAATGCCACCATATTAAGACCGCTTGAAATACCGGAGAAGCATGAACGCTACATTCTATACCAGGGAGCTGTAAACGTAGGCAGGTGTTTTGAACAACTGATACCAGCCATGCGATATGTGAACGAAAAACTGATCGTGTGCGGGGAGGGCAATTTTTATGCTGAAGCATGGGCGCTTGTGAAACAATACCAGTTGGAAGACAAGATCATTTTCAAAGGCTATGTGCCTCCTGAACAACTGAGAAGCTATACTTTACATGCCTGGATAGGCATTACCCTGTTTGAAGAAACCAGCCTGAGCAACCGACTATCGATGGCCAACCGTTTTTTCGACTATATGCATGCCGCTGTGCCCCAATTGTGTATTAAATACCCGGAGTATGAGAAAGTAAATGCGCAATACGAAATAGCATACCTCATCAGCGACCATGATCCAGAATCGATAGCCGAAGCCCTGAATAAAATGCTGGAAGACGAAAACTACTATAAAAGATTACAGCACAACTGCCTTGCCGCCCGTGAACAATATTGCTGGCAGCAGGAAACGATAACTTTATTGAAAACGTACGAACAACTTGCAGCCTCTTAAGCTACATATCGTATCCTTCGACGTGCCCTACCCTGCCGATTATGGGGGGGCCATAGATGTATATTATAAAATAAAAAGCCTTGCAGAAGCCGGTGCAGAGCTATACCTGCATTGTTACCAGTACGGCAGGACGCGTGCTGAAGAGCTGGATAAATGGTGCAAGCAGGTATGGTATTATCCGCGCAGAACTGGCATTAAAGGCATTTCGTCCCGCTTGCCCTATATCGTATATTCAAGAAGGGATGCACAGCTGCTTCAACGGCTTACAGAACTCAATGCCCCCATACTTTTTGAAGGGGTACACAGTACTTACTTCCTCGGTCAGCCCGCCCTTAAAGACAGGTATAAAGCCATCAGGACACACAATATAGAACACGACTATTATGCTCAGTTAGCTGCAAAGGAGAAAAGCTTTCTCAAAAAGACCTATTATAATACAGAAGCATCATTGCTGAAGCGTTATGAACATAAGCTTGATGCTGCACAAGGCTTCTTTGCGCTTTCGGCCGAAGATGATATATACTTTCACGACCTGTATCCTGATGCCGAACATGCATTCATAGCGCCCTTTCATCCATATAGTTCCGTGATCTCAGCTACTGGCCGCGGCAACTACTGCCTCTATCATGGCAACCTCTCACACCAGGAAAATATAGAAGCTATAAACTACCTGCTTCGCGAAGTATTTTCAAAAGTAAATGTTCCCTTCATAGTTGCCGGGCGTAATCCGTCAGCACAAGTTGTTGCAGCATGTAAGCAATTGCCTAACTGCGAATTGATCGCCAACCCCGCCACGGAACAAATGGAGCAACTGGTAAAAGAAGCGCATATACATGTACTGCCCACTTTTCAGACTACAGGCATGAAGCTGAAACTGCTCTATGCACTATTCAGCGGCAGGCACGTGCTGGTAAATAAGCTGATGCTGCATGGCACAGACCTTCAAGAGTGCTGTGCTATCGCCAATACTGCAAATGAAATGTGCAATAAGATAAATGAATTAATGGGCACTCCTTTCACTGAAGAGCTGATCAGCTCCCGGGCATCAATACTCAGCAAGCAGTATGATAATAAAAAGAATGCTGCAAAACTGCTTACATACCTACAACACTAGTTTCCTTCAGCTCAGCATGCTCTACCTTTACTACGCGTGCAGGGTATTTTTGAATGATCGTGTAATCGTGGGTGGCCATTATAAAAGCAGTATGGTAGTCGCGGCAGATGTTAAAGAGCAGTTGCATGATCTCATCCGTAGTATCTGGATCAAGGTTGCCGGTAGGCTCATCCGCGAGTATGAGCTTGGGATTATTCAATAAGGCTCGGGCTATATCCACACGCTGCTGCTCCCCACCAGACATTTCGTAGGTCATTTTAAAGCTTTTGTTCCTTAGGCCTACTTTACTGAGTACATTTTCTATTTTCTCGCGCATCAGCACCTTATCCTTCCAGCCTGTAGCCTTAAGCACAAACTCAAGGTTATCATATACATTCCGGTCCGTAAGTAATTTGAAATCCTGGAAAACAATGCCCAGGTTACGGCGCAGCAATGGCACATTCTGCCATTTCAAATGCTTCAGGTCAAAACCGGCAACATTTCCTTCCCCTTCTTTGAGATAAAGATCGCCGTACATGGTTTTCAGCAAACTTGATTTACCACTGCCTGTTTTACCGATCATGTATACGAATTCGCCCTTACTTACACCGAAGTTCACATTGTTCAATATCAGGTTATTACCCTGGTATATATTCGCATTCCTCAGCGACACTATTTTGTCATCATTCATGCTTACCTGTTTCAAACAAAGTTAACATTATCACTTTAGAAATCACATTTCAAAAATAGGATATACTGCATATCGGGCGATGGGGTATAAAACATAAGGTCGTTGCGATGCAACGACCTTAGCTGTAAATGTTATGCTTTACTTATTTTAATAAGCTACCAGTTTCTCGGTATAAGTTTCGGCACCTGTGTTCACATGCACCATATACATACCTTTAACCTCCAGTACCGATGCAGGTATCTCTACACGGTCAAGGCCCGAAGCCAGTTGTTTGCTCGTTGTAT